>Ga0209172_10000356_pt1 | contig 129903 bp, 128 predicted proteins | sample LarsenN4metaG_FD_184113 | JGI IMG/M metagenome (GOLD analysis project Ga0209172, IMG submission 184113) | Hot spring sediment bacterial and archeal communities from British Columbia, Canada, to study Microbial Dark Matter (Phase II) - Larsen... ... | reverse complement strand
GGGCGGTCTGGAACTACGCCGCCAGCGCGGTATTCACCTGGAAAAGATAGCTGCTGCGGCCATGAAGAACGCCGACGCCATCCGTTCAGGGCGTGTCGAACAGCGCTGCCTTCACGGCGCCGAGTTTCCAGCGCGCGCGCCAAAGCCGTTCGAACGTCTCGGCGGATGGTTCGGCGTCCGCTCGGTTCGGCGCGCCGGCGCCGAGCGCGTTCTGCAGCACAAGGCGCACGCGGCGGCTTATGGCGCCTGGCTTGCCGGCCAGATCGCGGATCGCCGCGCCGCGGCCGTGCCGCTCGGCGCGGTCGAGCATGAACGGCAGCTCGGTCTGGAAGCGTCGCACCAGGTGGCCGACGCGCGCATCGCGGACGTAAACCGCGCCCGCGCCGCGGCTTGCGACCCGCGCCACGATGAGAGAATCTTCGCCCATCGCGAATGTGCGTCGCTTACCCGCGGCAAACGTGGGTCCGACGCCCGAGGCGATTGTGTCGAGCACATCCAAATGACGCCGGCGAATGAGAAAATTGGGGCCATAGATGTGAGCCTCGGCATCCACCGGCCCGTCAGGCTGATCCGTCAGCGCGAACAACTCCGCATGATGGCGCCGGCTCAGCGCAAACCAGGGGCTCAGCTCTTCCAAGGGCGTGGGCGTGATCGGTCCGCCGAACACGCCGACTTGGTCGCTGGCGCGATCGGCCGCCGCTTCATAGGCCTGCAGCCACACGGGGCTCGGCTCGACGTCATCATCCGTGAACACGACCAGATCGCCGCTCAAATGCTTTGCCGCGGCCTTGAGCGCCGGCATTTTCCCCGGTTCCGCGCAAGCAAGCACGAGCATCGGGAGATCGCCGGCGGCCTCGCGCAAGAGCGCAGCGCTGCGATCGGTGCTTGCGTTGTCCACGGCGACCACGCGCCAAGGCCGCCGGGGCGGCGCGATCGCCTTGAGCGCTGCGAGCATGCGCGGCAGCGTGCGTTCGCCGTTATGCGTGGCGAAGACGATGTCGATCCCAGTGGCCACGCCCTGCTCCCCGCTGGGCCTCTTCGCCTCGCAGCGACCCCAACGTCAAGCGAGCGCACGCAATGAGCGCGCCGCTCGTCGCCGTCGTTACGCCCGTTTACAATGGCGCGCGCTATCTCGCCGAAACCTTGGACTGCGTGCAGGCGCAGACCTACCCCAATCTCGTGCATGTGGTGCTCGACAATGCGAGCACGGACGCCACGCCGGAAATCCTCGCCCGCTACGCGCAAGCGCGCGTGCCGGTTCGCGTGACGCGCAATCCAGAGACCCTGCCGCTCACCGAGAACTGGGAGCGCGCGCTCACGCTCGTCCCGGAGGAAGCGCACTGGGTGCGCGTGGTCTGCGCCGACGACAAGATGACGCCTGACTGCATCGCCAAGACGGCGGCGATCGGGAATGAGAACCGAAGCGTGGTTTTGGTGGGCTGCGGGTTTCAGGTCATGGACACGCCGCAGCCGAGCAACTGGCCGCCTGGCGTCACGGTATTGCCGGGCCGAGAGGCGGCGCGGCGTTACTTCATGGGCGAGGGCGAGATCATAGGCCCCCACCTCATGTGGCGCGCCGACGTCATCCGCAAGCGCGAACCCTTCTACGACCCCGATTTCCACGGAATCGACACGGAGGCCGCTTTCTTCATGCTGCAGCACGGCGACTGGGGCGGCACGACGGAAATTCTCGGCTGGACGCGCATCCACGATCAAACGGTGTCGCACAACGTGATGCATCCGCACGGCAACCATTTCCTCGACTGGCTGGGCTACATCGACCGCTACGGCAGCTGGGCCATGAACCCGGACCAACTCGCCACGCACAAGCGCGCCTTCTGGCGCTACTATCTGCGCCGGCTGCTGATGTGGAGGCTCAACGGCGGCAGGGCCAAGTTTGAGCACCATCTTCATTTCCTGCGGGAACTCGGCGTTCGCCCCTCTCTCTTGGATTTTCTCGACGCCAATGCTGACTACGCATTGAGGCGGCTTGGGCTCCGCGCTCCAGTGAGAGCGGGTTTTCCACTAGGATAGTAAACCGGCCTTCTGCGGCTAGCTCTGAACCGTCGGCGCGACACTTGCGTCGGACCCGGAGAAACCATGACAAGAGATCCACTCCGCGTCGCCCGTTTGGGCTTTGGCTGCGCGAACCTCTCGCGGTCCATGTCCGCGTCCGAAGCGCTTACCCTGTTGGAGAGGGCGCTCGATTGCGGCATTTCCCACTTTGACACAGCGCGCATGTACGGTTCGGGCGCCGCGGAAGCCATGCTCGGCCAACTCGCGAGGCGCCGACGCGCCGAGATGACCATCGTCAGCAAGGCGGGGATCGCCGCGCGCGGACCCGCCGAGCGGGCGCTGGGCAAAGCGGTAGGATTGTTGCCCGGCTTGCACGACCCCGGGCCTTTCCGCTTCGGCTTGTTCGCCCCGCAGCAGGTACGACGCAGCGTCGAAACCAGCCTGCGCGAACTACAGACCGATCGCCTGGACGCGCTGCTCCTGCACGAAGCCGCCCCGGCGGACATCACCGATGAACTGAAAAGCCTGCTCGCCGACCTGAAGCAGCAAGGGAAAATCGGGCGCATCGGCATCGCCACATCGCCAGAGCACAGTGCCGCTCTCGCTTCGCTTCACCCCGAGCTGTGCGAAATTGTCCAGATTGTCGCCCCGCCCGCGGGCGCCCCGCTCCCTAAAAGCGAGCTTCTCATCGTGCATTCCGTACTCGGCGCGCGTCTTTCGCAATTTGTCGCGCGGATGCGCGGAGATCCCGCGCTGGCTCGGCGGTACGCCAGCGAGGTCGGTGCGGACGGCGCCGATCCCGAGGCGGCGGCGCGGCTGTTTCTCTCCTATGAAATGGCGCGGAACCGCGGCGGCGTCGTGCTCTGTTCTTCTATGCGCGCGCGCCACATCGAACAGAACGCCGCGCTTCTTACAGCACCGACGAACGCCGAGCAGCACGTCGCGTTCGAGCGATTCATGTCTGCGCTGGAAGCCAAGCGAGCGGGCTGGCCGGAGTTCCGCCGCTCTGGCATGTAGGGTCCGCATGACGAGCGCCGTTCAAACCGCAGTGCTGATCGCCGCCTACAACGCGAGCGCCACGCTAGACCGCGCCGTCGCATCGGCCCTGGCCCAACCGGAAACGGTTGAAGTCTGCATCGTCGATGACGGCTCTTCCGACGATACCCAAGCGCAAGCGCGGGCCTGGGCGGCGCGCGACACTCGCGTTACGGTGCTCTCGCAGGCGAATGCAGGCCCAGGCGCGGCGCGCAACGCCGCGCTTGCCGCAACCCGTTCGCCCTGGGTCGCCATCTTGGATGCGGACGATTACTGGCTGCCTGGACGCCTTGCCTCCTTATTCAACCAGGCCGAACGGGCCGACTTTATCGCGGATTCGCTCATTCGCGTTCGTGAGGGCACGGCGGTTCCCTCGCCCTCGCCGGCGGATCCGGCGAGCGCGCCCTTGAGTTTGGAAGCGTTCCTCCTGGGCAATCTGGGCGCATTAAAGGGCCCACTCGATCTCGGCTACCTGAAGCCGCTGATGCGACGCACCTTCCTCGATGCGCACGCGCTGCGATATCGTCCGGAGCTTCGGCTGGGGGAAGACTACGAGATGTACGCGCGCGCGCTCGCGCTCGGCGCACGGTTCCTCATCACGCCGCCAGCGGGCTATGTGTCGATCGAACGGGCCGGATCGCTCAGCACCCACCATAGCGAAGAGGATCTGCGCCGGCTGCGCGATTGCGACGCCGCCCTAGCAAATGTTCGCCCCCTCAGCCGAGCCGAGCACCGCGCGCTGCGTCGGCATGCGACGAGTGTGGATTGTCGGCTTCAATGGCGCCGCCTGATCCGCGCCCTCAAGACAAATGATGTTCCAGCCGCGCTTTCGACGTTCCGTTCGTCCTCGGTCGCGCGCTACCTTGCCGCTCGTCTCTGTGAGCAAGCGTGGCTTCGCGGCGCCGGTCTCGTGCGCGGACGCTTGTCCGCCAACCAACCGCCGCTGCGCGCCAAGGCGCGCAGTTAATCTCGTCGGCGTTGCCGTTCCCGCACAAAATGTACAAAACGGCAATTGCCCTAACCAAAGCATAGCTTCGCGGCGCCCGATGTGCTTTCTCAGCGGCGTTAGCGATATCTGGGAGGCCAGAATGACGTCGTTCCCGCGTTGGCACACTCGCCGTACGCTTCTTGCCGCGATCGGTCTTGGAACCTGCGCCAGTCTGCTCACGGCCTGCGGAACAGTTCCCAGAACGCCGGACGATGTCGCGCGGCCGGTTGCGTATCGATTGGGCGCAGGCGATCAGTTGCGCATTACGGTCTTCAACGAAGCCGACCTCACGGGGCAGTACATCGTCGGCCCTCAAGGCACGATATCGTACCCGCTCGTGGGAGAGGTGCGCGCGGCCGGTCTCACGCTTGCTGAATTCTCGGACAGCCTTCGCCAAGCGCTCCTGCAATACGTTCGCCAGCCTAACGTCAGCGTAGAAGTCGCGAATTATCGGCCGTTCTTCATTCTCGGAGAGGTGCAGCGGCCCGGGACGTATCCCTATTCCGCCGATCTCACCGTGCTGAACGCCGTCGCCACGGCGGGTGGATTCACCTATCGCGCGAATCGCAGTCGCGTTTTCATTCGCCACGCGAGCGAACAGGAAGAGCGCTCCTATCCGTTGACCATCGCCACGCCCGTGCTTCCCGGCGACACGGTGCGCATCGGCGAGCGTCTTTTCTGACCACAAGCGAACGGCTCGCGGCGCCCGCGGGCGTTGGCCGTAAAGGACCACAAGAATGCAGCGGCTCGAAGTCTGCATATACGGCGATGAAAGACGACATCACCGCGGCCGCTGTGCTACGGTGAACCTGTCTTTCGGCGGCGCCTGCGCGGCGCCGCGACTGATTTCTTGGCGGCTGTGGGGCCGAGGTGTGCGCCCATGAACATCATGACAAATGATCCTTCTGCCGGCCCGCCCGGATACCCAGCCGGCGCCCCGCAGGGGTTGGCCGAGCTGTTCGGCATCACGGCCGCGCTGCAGATGCTGCGCCGGCGCCTCCTCATCATGGCGTTGGTCGGGGTCACGGTCGCGGTCGGCGCTTTCTCGTATTTGATGCTGCAGACGCCGCGCTACAGCGCCACCGCGCTTGTCATGATTAACCCGCGCCAGGAGCGCGTGCTTGCTAACGAGAGCGTCGTCGGACAGCTTCCACGCGACTCCTCGACCATCGAATCGGAAATTGAACTTCTACGCTCGCCGGCGTTGCTCAACGAGCTTGGCCAAGCGCTGGGCATGATGCGCCGCAACGACCCCAATGCGCCGACGGCAGAGGAAATCGCCTCGAGCCTGGCGGGCGCGATCCAGGTGCGCCGGCGCGGCCTCACCTACGTGATCGAGATCACGGCCAGTTCCACCGATCCCCAGCGCGCCCAGCTGATCGCCAACACCTACGCGGACGTTTACATCGCCAGCCAAGTGAATGCGCGCGTCGACACGGCAGCGCGCGCCAACTCATGGCTCTCGCGCCGCCTCGCGGAGCTGCGCGACGACGTGCAGGCGAAGGAATCCGCCGCGGAGACCTTCCGTGTCGAGTCGGGTCTCATGGCGGCGCAAGGCTCGTCCCTGGTCGAGCAGCAGATCACCAACGTGCAGACGCAGGTCCTGCAGGCGCAAGCCGATCTGGCCGAGCGCGAGGCGCGTTATCGGCAGCTGCAGGAAATGCGCTCCTCCGGCGCCTCTCTCGAAACCATCGGCACCGCACTCAATTCAGGCACGATCGCCAGCTTGCGCGACCGCGAGGCGGAGATCGCGCGCCGCCAATCGGACCTCGAAGCGCGCTACTTGGACACCCACCCGGCCGTCCAGAATGTGCGCGCCGAGCGTCGCGACATCCAGGCCCAGATCCAGCGCGAGATTCAGCGCATTTCAGTGAACCTCGGCAACGAGGTGGCCGTCGCGCGCGCGCGCTTGGACACGCTGCGGCAGTCGCTGCGCCAGACCACCGGCGATCTGTCCGACAATTCCAGCGCCAGCGTGCGATTGCGGGAACTCGAACGCGAAGCGGCCGCCAGCCGGCAAGTCTACGAAAGCTATCTGCAACGCTATCAGGAAATCGCTGACCAGGATCAGCTCAACACGTCGGACGCGCGCCTGATGGCGTACGCCTCGCTGCCCCGCGCGCCGTCTTCGCCCCGCCTGCGCGTCGCGTTTGCGCTCGCCGTGGCCGTAGGCCTGATGCTGGGCATCGGCGCTGGCGTGCTCGCAGAGATCCTGGATCAGTCGGTGAAGAACGCCGACGAACTCGAAGCCAAGATCGGCTATCCCGCGATCGCCTCGATCCCCACCATCTCCAGCCGCATGATGCGCCAGATGCCACCGGCGGAGCGCCATCCCTCCGGCTATCTCGTCGGCAGACCGATGTCGGCCTTCACCGAGGCGCTGCGCGTGCTGCGCACGGTGATCGTTTATTCCAAGCTCGACTTCTCGGTGAAGGTCGTCGCCATCACGTCGGCGCTGCCCGACGAAGGCAAGACCACGATCTCCATGTGCTTGGCCCGCGTCGCCGCCATGTCAGGCCAGCGCGTCTGCGTCGTCGACTGCGATCTGCGCAAGCAGTCGATCAACGACATCGTCGACATCGAGGCCGACGTCGGCATCCTTCAGGTGCTGGCCGGAGAAGCGCCCTGGCGCGCGGCCATCGTGCGCGACCCCAATTCCGATGCACATATCCTTCCAGTCGCCACCTCCGGGTTCACGCCACGGGATGTGTTCGGCTCCGAGGCGATGGAGAGCCTCGTGAGCGAGCTGCGCGCGCACTACGACCTCGTCATTCTCGACTGCGCGCCGATCCTGGCGGTGGCCGAGACGCGCGTACTGGTGAAACACGCGGACACCGTCGTGATTGTCGCGCGCGCGGGCCGGTCTCACGTCGGCGCAGTGCGCACGGCGGTCGCACAGACAGAGTCGGCGGGAGGCAAGGTGCTCGGCGTAGCGCTCAACTGCGTGCTGCCCCATTGGCAATCCTACGCGGACTCGCTCTACTTCTATCAAGCAAAGTCGTACTACAGCGTCTCCTGACGCGCGGGCTCATGAGCATCGCCTACTTCGTGCACGAATTGGCGGACGCAGCCGTGCACAAGCGCCTGCGCATGCTGACGCTCGCCGGTCGCGAGGTGACGCTGCTTGGCTTCGAGCGCGACCGCGGCGCCGGCGCGCCGCCCTCGCCTGAAGGCAGCATCGTCCTCGGTCGCACCCGGAACCAGCGGCTCATCGCGCGGGCGTTCAGCGTGCTGGCCGCTATTCCGCGCGCGCTGAAGCAGCGAGAAGTCTGGTCCGGCGCACATCTCATCATCGCGCGGAACCTGGAGATGCTTGCGCTTACACGGGTGCTGGCGCGCCTCACCGGCTCGCGCGCACAGATCGCCTACGAGTGCCTCGACATCCATCGTCTGGCCCTCTCGCCTGGCCTCGCAGGCGCCTTTGTCCGCGCCGCCGAGCGCCTCTGCCTTCGCCGCACCGCCCTCATCATCACCAGCTCGCCCGCATTCGAACACCACTACTTCCGCACGCGCCAACGCTTTGCCGGCAGGATTGTTCTCGCGGAGAACAAAGTGCTCGCCGCGACCGACGTCGCCGCGTCTCCGCGTTCCGAGGGCGCGCCCTGGACCATCGCCTGGTGCGGCGTGCTTCGCTGCAAGAAGAGTCTCGACCTGCTCGCGCATCTCGCTGCTGCGCGGCACGTTCGTGTCGACCTCTGGGGATTGCCCGCACTCGACCAAATACCCGACTTCCACGAGCGCATCGCCGCAACGCCGAACATGAGCTTCCACGGGCCCTATGCATCCGCCGACTTGCCGCGGATCTACGGCGCTGCGCACTTCTCCTGGGCCATCGACTTCTACGAAGCCGGCACGAACTCCGATTGGCTCTTGCCGAACCGGCTCTACGAGAGCCTCTGCTATGGGGCAGCGCCCATCGCAGCGGCGGGCGTGGAAACCGCGCGCTGGCTCGAAGCGCACAATGTCGGCGTTATTCTCGAAGCGCCGCTGGAGCAAAGGCTCGACAACCTTTTCGCGACCCTGACGCCCGACGCATACCGGCGCCTGCAAGAGGCGACGTCACGTCTGGAACCGGAGGCCACGCGCTTCACGCCGGAGAGCTGTCGCGCCTTTGTCGCTGAACTCGCGGGCGCGCCGGCATGAGTGCGCGCCTTCTCGTCGTCATCCCCTGCCTCAATGAGGAAGCGCACCTGCCGGCGCTCCTCGACGCGATGTGCGCCGATCCCGCCGCCGCCGGGGCGCGCATCGTCGTCGCCGACGGCGGCTCGAGCGACCGCAGCCAAGAGATCGCGCGCGAACGCGCCGCCGCCGATGCGCGCATCACGCTGCTTGCCAATCCGAAACGCATTCAAAGCGCGGGCGTCAATCTCGCCGTGCGGGCGTTTGGCGCAGACGCCGATCTGCTCGTGCGCCTCGATGCGCACGCAGCATACCCGCCGAACTACATCTCTCAGCTCGTGGCCGCGCAAGTCGAGAGCGGCGCCGATTCAGTCACTGTCTCCATGCGCGCGATCGCACAGGATGACCGCTGCTTCCAGCGGGCCGCCGCCGCCGCGCAGAACAGCATGCTCGGCACGGGCGGTTCGCCGCATCGCGGCGGCGGGGCGCGCCGCTGGGTCGATCACGGCCACCACGCGCTCCTCAAGCTCGCCGCCTTCCGCACCGTCGGCGGCTACGACGAAAGCTTCACCCATAACGAGGACGCTGAACTCGATGTGCGCCTCACGCGAGCCGCCGCGCGTATCCTACTGGCCGCGGATATCCTCATCGACTACTTCCCGCGCGCCTCGGCGCCAGTGCTCGCGCGCCAGTACTTCAACTACGGCCGCGGACGCGCGCGCACTGCGCTGAAGCACAGGACGCCGCTGAAGCCGCGCCAACTCGTCCCCATCGCGATTGCGCCGCTCGCCGCACTCGCCTTGCTTTCGCCGCTGACGCCCTGGGCTGCGCTGCCGGCGGCGGCTTGGCTTGCTGCGTGCCTTGCCTATGGCGCTTGGCTCGGTCTGCGTGCGCGCAGCTGGTGCGCAGCGGCAGCCGGGTTACCCGCCGCGATCATGCATATCGCCTGGTCCGCTGGTTTCCTCCGCGAACTCGCGCGCACGAGCGGCGCGAAGGCGCGCGCCGCAGCTCTCGAAAAGGAAGCCTGAAGCTCAGCTTGCGTCGGTGCGCCGGCGCAGTGGCGCGTCATCCCCGCTCGGGATCGCGCTCGGACGCTTGATCTTCGTCGGGCGCCACAGCTCGCCTCGGTCGCGCAGGCTGCGCAGCGCATCCGAAAGAATGACCATGTCCGTCAGCAGCGACCAGGAAAAGGCGTAGACCTTGTATTGGCTCGCCTCCTCCTCGTCGGCATCCACGATCGTGCTGATGCCGACGACGCCGGGTCGGGCGCTGAGATAATGGCGCTTTCCCGCCCGCATCGGCTCGAGTTCCTCCTGCGTCAGCGGCGATGGCCCAACGAGCGACATCTCTCCGCGCAACACGTTGAACAGCCGCGGCAACCGTTCGAGCGCGCGCCGCCATTTTTGATCGCGGGTTTCCGCCTTGCACGCGATCTCGTTCCAGTCGTTCGACGGAACGTCTGCCTCGTTGATGCGCAGCGGCGTGATCGTCGCGCTTGGAGGTTCGAGACGCAGCGCGAAGCAGTTAAAGGCGCGCCCGCCATAACCGACGCGCACGTGCGCCTCGAACACCGGCGCAGGATGCTTCAGCTTTGACCACGCCGCCGCAAACAGCAGCGCCGGCAACCAAAGTGGCAACGAAAGCAGGGTGAGCACCAGATCGAAGGCGCGCTTCGTCCAACCGCCAAGCACAGGATCGTACGAAATGACCGGGGCGCTCGCGAGGTCACGCCGGAGCGCCGCCTCGAAAGCACTGCATTCTTCCGCGTTCTGCGTACCAGGCCGGTCCGTTGACCCGCGAGGCATCTGGATGAGCATTGGCAGATCCTGACCCCGTGTCCCGAATGAAATTAGAAACCCCCAACGAAACTTCAACGGCTGTTCCCAGCGCCGTTAAACAATATTTCCGCGTATGCGCCGACAATCCATGGGGCGCACTTGCGGGGCGAATTCTGGTGGGGCATGCAGCCCGCGCGAGCTGGGGATAAAGCTCGAGCCGCCAAGGCCGTGGAGCAGCATAAGAGGGTCGAACGGCGCCGCTTGGCTGCTGTAGGATATTTGCCAGCCGTCCGGGGGCAGCTGAAGGTGCTTTTGAGCGTGTGCAGGGCGCTGCCGAGGAGAACCGCGCGTTGACGTCCCCCGTGGCCAGTGAGCGCTCCCCGTTTGTCGAACGCGCTGGGCGGCGCAAACGATCGCGTGGACGCAGGAGCGACGCGGACGGAAGCGCGCTCGCATGGGCGCGCCTGCGCCGCGGGTTCGCCCGGCAAGTCGGCCTTGTCGCCATCGTGACGGCGATCGGAACGGGGCTTGGGCTCTGGTTCCACACCGCCGGCGGGGCGCTGCTGACGGTCCCGGCAGCGGCGTTCTATGTCGGGATCGCCGCGGGGATCGCGCTGAGCGCCGGCCTCATTCGCGAGATCGGCCGAAACACGGTCACATCGGTCGCCAGCCTCGGAAAGAATCGGGGCTACGCGGTCCTCGGCGCCGCGCCTGAGCTATCGCCGCGCGCTCTACGTCAATTGCCTCCAGACCAGCGCACCCCTCTTGGCTGCCTGATTCACGAGCCTGCCTCGCCGTTCGCGACCGCCTTCCGCGATCTGCAGGGACATCTGGCTGGAGATGGCGTTGTCGCTTTGATTGGCGCGGTCGCCGGCGAAGGGGCCACCACTGCCGCGCTCTGCGTCGCCGCGAGCGCGTCGCAGCAGGGGCGCTCGGCGATTGTCGTCGACTGCGATCTTCGTCGCCGGAGCTTGACGCGCGGTTTTGGACTCCAGCCGGAACTCGGCGTGCTCGAAGCCTGCGAGCGGCCGGACTACTGGCGCGACTATGTGGAAGAGGAGCAAGAAACCGGGCTTCACTTCCTCGCTGCCGCAAAACCGTTGTCACCGTGGCGAACCTTGATCGGCCAACCCGGATTTCCCGTGCTCGTGCAGCACCTGCGCGCGGCTTACGACCTTGTTGTACTGGATTGTCCGCCGGCGCTCGGCAGCGCCGAAGGACCGATGGTGGCGCGCCTGGCGCAGCGCTGCGTCCTCGTGGCGGTGTGGGACCAGACGCCGATCGGCGCGATCCGGCACGCCGTTCGCACGCTGCGCGGCCGCGCTGTCGGTACAACCGGCATCTACATCAATCGCGTGCCGCCGGGATACCGCTTCGGCCGGCTTCGACCGGACTGAGTTCGGGTCTGGCCGCGAGCATGGTCTCGGGCGCCAAGGCGCCGCCGATCGCGATCGAAAGCTGGGGAAAGACCGGCGCCAGATTGCCGCGAAACTGCGGTGCAAACGCCCATTCCGGCGTCGCCGGACGCGCATCGATCACGAACTTGCCGCCGCCCCGAGGCTTGCGCTTGAGCAACGCCTGGACGAAAGGCGCACTCGCACCCCCGCCCACCGCGACGGCCTGGATGCCGCGACGTTTGCGCGCCAGCGCGGAGTCACGCACCGCTTCGAGGCTCTCGTCGTAGGCGCGCTGCAGGCTCTTCACGAATTCCTTGAAGTCGCGGTCCTTCTCGACATCGCGCATGCTGAGGCTGATCGTGCGGTTGTCATGGCGCAGCATCGCCTTTCCGTCGATGAAGAGGCTTTCCTTGATGTCGCGCATGTGCCGCATCAGCAGGCGCCACAACACCGTGCGCTGTTCCGCCGTGCGCACCCAGCCGTTGGAATCGAGCACTCTGTTGGCGACCACGCGGTCGATGAAATCGCCGGCCTGCTTCAGCGTGACGCGCGCTTGCGGCAGTTCCTCCATGCGCCCGCCGACGTGCGCGACCGCAGCGATGTCAGTGGTGCCGGCGCCCATGTCCACGACGATCATGTGCGACGCGGTCTCTTCAAGGCCGATAGACGTGTACGCGGCGGCCGCGGTGGCTTCGAACACGAGCCCCATCTGAACCGCTCGCGGATGGCTGAGGGCGCCGGGCAGCGCGTCGCCGACCGCCTTGATGGTCAGGCCCAGGGGCGCCAGGAGCTTATCTCCAATGGCGGCCCGGAACGCCTCCGCCTCCCCGAACAGCCGCATGATGGATTCATGCAGACCGCCGCTATCGCCGCCGCGCCAGGCGGGAGCGGCATAGCGGCGCTCGATCGCGCCAGCGGTTGAAAGCACCGGATCGGCCCGCACCGCGCGCTCAGTCGCAGCTAGGAGATAGGCCAGGTAGAGAACGACCAAATCCCGCATCGGAAACACGCGATGGGGATCGATGGAGGCCGGCGCGCCAGTGTTCAGCGCGCGGTCGAGGTCGCTGACGGACAGCAGGGTTTTGAACGACCGCAGCGCCTGCCGCTTCTTGTGAGCGAGAGCGTCGGCGCGGGCGATCGCCGCGCGCCCGAACAGCACCCGTTCGTCGTCTACGAAAACCGCGCTATCGAGCAGGAAAGGGTTTGCCCCCTCCTCGCGCGTCAGCATCAGCGGGCGCACCTGCTCGGGATCGAAGCGGGACCAAGACCCGCTGGGCGCCGCCGCCGCCTTGGAAAAGGCGGTGCCGAAGTCCACGCACAATGTCCACGCTTCGCGCACGCTCTTTCACTTCCGCTTGGCCCGCACGGCCCTGACGCGCGCCTTGATCAGCACCTCGCCGCCCCGCGCCACGCCTTGCTGCACGATCCGCACCCTTTGGGGCGCCCCCTTCCGGGCTGGAGCAAGCTCGTGCTTGGCCGGATCGAACTTGTCGATGGCGCCGGACTTGCCAATGCGCGCAAGGCCGCGCCGGCGCGCCGCCCGCGCCAGCGCCTGCGAAAGCAAGCTCAGGGCGTCCGCTTTGGCGTCTTCCTCGCCGGCATGCAGCGCCCGGTCGCACTCGACCAGCGCCTCGGCAAGAGCGAGGTCTGCTTCCGTCCACGCAGCCTCCGCCAGCGCATCGACGAGCGCCGGGGCGCGCTTGACGGCGCGCCTCGGCGGACGTTTCAGCTGTGGCTTCTTTGCCGGCGGCATAAACAGGTCCAAGCTCACGCGTTCAGCTTAGCGCCTGCCTTGCCAATCCCCTAGAGGCGGAGGCCGACGCCGAGAGTGAAGCGGTTCTCCTCGTAGTCGCGGTACCTGTTCACGCCCTCCGACTCCACTTCATCGTGCATATACCGCCCGCGCACCACGACTCGGCGATTCACCAGGTAGTCGGCGCCCACGTCGGCCCGCATGAAGTCGTCGTCGCGATCGATCCCCTCGTACTCCCGCCGCCCGAACTGAGCGCCGGCCGTCAGAATGACATTGCGCATCAATTCGTGGTCGACGCGCCCGCCGTATTCGCTCTCGACGTACGGAATCGCCGTGGTCGCGCCGACGACGTCTTCCGAGTTGCGCCGAGCGTTGAAGCTGATCGTCGTTAGGCGCGTGACATACCACTCGACATTCGCGCTGGCGGCCACCCCGTCCGTGGTAATGCCCGAATCGTAATCTCGCTCGAAGTGGCCGACGGCGACTTGACCCTCCATCAGGTCGGTTAGGTTGATGGTGAGGCCGGCGAGATAAGTCCGGCCCTCCGAGCTGAGCGCCGGCGTATTGTCGTAGTCGCGCTCGTCGGTGGTCGCCTGCGCCAGCAAGCCGATGCGCGGCGTCAGCTCCGCTTCGAGGCGGCCCGTCAGGCTCGTCTCCTCGAAGTCCCTGAAACTCTGCCCCGCATCATACTCATTCTGGCTCTGCGCTGCCGTAGCCGTCACGCGGAACCGGTTGAACGTGTGCTGTGCGCTGACCGCCAGTTCGCTGCGCTCATATTCCACGAGCGGAATGCCCTGGCCCGGCGCGTCCGGGTCGTTGCGCGGCTCGATTTCCTGCGCAACGCGCGCGCGCGCCGACAGGTTCGAGCGGCTGCCGATATCTAGTCGACCACTGACGCCGGCGAAGGCCGTCTCGTGGTCCTCGCTGGCAAACTCATCGTACATCGAGGCCGCGCCGCCGGCCTCGATGGCTAGAGCGTGGCGCGACCAATTGCTTTGCAGTCGCGTCCGCAGGGCGGCGACGAAAATCGTGTCTTCGTCCTCGCCGGTTTCTTCCGCAAAGATGTTGTCGGAGTGAACGGCGTCGAGATCGAGCGTGGCGTGCAGGGTGAAGCCGCCGAACCTCAGGCCGAGCGGATCATAGTCCGGACGTGGTCGCTCCCGCACCGAGGTGCGGGCTTCCCGGTCCCGATCTTGAGCGAGCGCATGGACCGGCGCGAACGCGATGAGCGACGCCGCAAAAAGCGAAAGAACTGGATGTGCACGCACGAGATGCTCCCCTTCCCCCAAGGCTCCCCGCGATGCCTGGTTCTCCAGGCGCGCCCGCCGCGAGTGCGATGATCGATCCGCAGAACTGCCCCGGAAAGCAACAGGTTGCGCTTTGCGCGGGAATGCCGGTGGATAACCACCCGTCGGCGTGCTTGGCGCGGTCATGGGCGCTCCTCCCAATGCGTCAACAAACCAGCCCTCAGCGCCGCAGCCTCAGGCGCGACGGGCCCCCTTAGAGGTGCCGCATGAAAGCAAAGGGCGGATTAATTTCATGCCCGGAAGGGCGCTTTTGCCGGAATCAGGGCTGAGCGATCGCTGTGCGGATAAGCTCGACGCCCCAGGTCCCAGCCGCAATCACCAGCACCCACATGGCGGCGCAATAGAGAACAAGGCCGGAGACCACCAGCCAGCGAGGGTAAGGGCGGCCAACGCGCGGCTCGACGCCGGCCCCGTCGTCGGGGGCTCGCCTCGGCGCTTCCCAGTGCTGCGGGCGGCGTAAAGCGCCCAAACCGCATCCCTTCAAAAAAATGCGCTCAAGCGGCGGATAACCGGCAACGATTCTAGCGGGGAGAGCGTTCCCGGCAAGTCAACAGAGCAGCCTAACCAATCGCGCGACTAGGATTGCATTGCACAAACCTTGCATGCCAAGGTCCCTCGCCATTTGCGAGGGAAATGGCGGGGTCGTTGGGATATGGCCAACCAGATGATCGAGACGGGATCCGCGGTTAGGATTCCGTTTCGAGGCCGGCAGAATGCTGGGGACCGCTACCGGTTAGCCGAGGCGCGTGTTGCGCATCGGATCACCGATCGTCGCCTCATTCGCAAGGTCAAGGCGGCCAACGGCCCGGCCAAGCGCGCCTTCGACCTGATTATCGCGGTCTTAGCGTCGATCTTTCTGGCGCCCGCTTTGCTGACGATCGCCGCCCTCGTCAAACTCACGGACGGCGGGCCGATCCTCTACCGGCACACGCGCGTAGGCCGCCAAGGCGAACGCTTCCAGTGCCTGAAGTTCCGCACTATGGCGACCGACGCCGAGGAGCAACTCGCGCGCATCCTGTTGGACAACCCGAACGCGGCTGAGGAATGGCAGGAGACGCAGAAGCTGCGCAAGGATCCGCGCGTCACCGCCGTCGGCACGTTCTTGCGCAAGTCGAGCCTGGATGAACTGCCCCAGCTCTGGAACGTCATTCGCGGCGACATGAGCATCATCGGGCCGCGTCCGATCACGCGCGCCGAACTCAACCGCTATGGCAAAGAGCGGCGCTATTATCTGCTGGTGCGTCCCGGCATCACCGGTCTTTGGCAAGTGAGCGGCCGCTCCAGCACGGGCTACGAAAAGCGCATCCGCTACGATCGTGAATACCTCGAAGAATGGTCCTGGCTCGGCGAATTCTGGATACTGCTGATGACGATCCCCGCCGTGCTCAACACCAAGGACGCCTGCTGAATCGGCAATCGCAACTCGGAAGTCGCTCGCAGGGATACACGGCGCCGCGTCATGAACGGCCCGGCCGCGGCGGCTCACTCGCGCCAAAATCCAAATCGCCGACCATCTCAATTCGCGAAAGTTTGCTCCCCCGGCGCTAGAGTTGGACCGTTCCGCTCCGCCGCCCCAGGCGCGCTCCCGTTGTCGAGCTTACTCCAGCGCGGCGATATATGGCAGGCCACGGTAGCGGCCGGCTTGGTCCATGCCGTAGCCGACGAGGAAGACGTCGGGAGCGTCCCAGGCAATGGCGTCGATCGGCTCGTTGAGCGCTTGCGGCTTGCGCACGAAGGCGCAGGCGAGCGTTTTGGTTGCGCCTTTCGCCATGAGGTGCGCGCGGGCATAGGCGATGGTGCGGCCGCTGTCGAACACATCGTCGACGATGAGCGCGGGGCGGCCCTCGATGGGGCGGCAGATATCGGCGCGCACCACGACCTTGCCCGAGCTTTGCCGGCCGTCGCGATAGCTTTCGAGCCAAAGGGAGTCGCAGATGGGATGGCGGCCCCGCTTGGCCAAAGCGCGCATCAGATCAGCGGCGAACGGCATGGCGCCCTGCAGCAGCGCGACGACGGTCCAATCGTCGTCGACCTGCGCAACGAGACGGTCGGCGAGCTGTTCCACTCGCCCAGCGATGTCTTCGGCAGTGAGAAGTACGCGCAAGCGCCTCAGCTATTCTCAGCTGTTGGAGAAGCGCAAGCCCTCGATCGGCCCGAGGTCGCTGGTGGTCGCCGGCGCCGGCTCCTGCCCTTCGGCCAGCGGCCGATCGAGCAGCAGCTCCTCGGGCGGCGCGGCCGGAGAAACGCGTGCGGGCCCGCCTGCGAGCGCCGCTTCAGAGAAGCTGGCAAACGTCGCTTCGAGATCGACGGCATCGTCCGGCGGGTTCTCGACGCGAATCTCGAACGGGATGGCCGCGCCCGCCGCGATCGGCTGATCCGTGACCAAGTTCACGAGCTGGAAGATTTCGTGCGAGCGCGTGTCGCGCAGTGTGACGCGCACCGGCGGGACGAGCTTATCGTCGCGGCCGATGTTGCGCACCTCGCCGCTCACCACGAGGACTGGCGTGGCGCCGTCGAAATCGCGCTCGACCATCAAGTTGTAGAATTCGAGCCCGTAGACGTTCACGTCGAGCCCGAGCGCGGCAAACGCGCTGGCGGAGCGCGGCCATAGCTCGGCGACGTCCTGGCGGAAGGCGACCATGCCGGTGGCGGAGGCGGCGAGCGCCGCGCCCGTGGCGCCCCAGACGACAACCGCCGCGCGCACACGCTCGCGGCGCATCCGCTCGGCCTGTTGGGCGCGGAACTTGGCGGCGGCCGAGGGGGCCGGCCCGGGTTGCTCGGTGGCCCGGCGCAATCTTTCGACACGTTCACGTGTCAGAGGTTCCTGCTGAGGACCTTCGGGGCGGCCCTCCGAAGCCTTGGCCACGGCCTGGGTCCGCAGCTCCAGCTGCGGCTCGGCGAACCAGGAGAACCCGCATGCGGCGCAGCGCACGGTCCGTCCAGTCGGCCCGATGGCCGCGTCATCGGCGTAGTATCGCGTCGAGCAAGACGTGCAGGTGAGGATCATGTTAACAATACGCCCTTAGCCCCAGTAACTTACCTCGGTGCATTGATTCTATTCGGCTTGTCCAGACATGGCCCGCCCCTTTAACCCCGATTTCGCACTCTACAAGAGCGGTACTCTCGTCCGCTTAACGGGGGTCGACGCCGGGTATGGCGTCGCCACCGTGCTGTTCGGCATCGAGTTCCAAGCCCGCGCTGGGGAGGTAGCTTTGATCACCGGCCCCGCAGCTGCCGGCAAGACTACCTTCACGCATCTCCTGAGGCTAGCGCTTCCGCCACGTTCTGGACGAGCTGTAATCCTTGGCCTCGATGTCGCTCGCGCTAGCGGACGCGCCCGAGCCAACGTGAAGAAACGCATCGGGTATGTCGCTGAAAACCCGGTGTTCATCGAGCAATGGACCGCGTTCGACAACATTGCCATGCCGCTGCGCATGGCCGGGCGGAAACCGCGCGACTACGCCGACGACGTGCGCGAACTTGTGGATTTTGTCGGGCTCGGCGAAGCCGCCGACCTGCAAATGGAAAAACTTTCGGGCGCGGAACGCCGCCGCGCCGCCATCGCCCGCGCGCTGGCCAGCAAGCCTGAACTCATTCTCGCTGACGATCCCACGGCCGGCATGTCGCCGGCGGACGGGCGCCGCGTCGTGCGCCTGTTGGCCGAGATGCGCCGCGTCGGCGCCGGCGTCGTGATCGCCAGCCAGGACGAAACGCTGGCCGACTGCGCCCCGCTCCAGCACTGGCGCATGGACCGCGGCCGGCTGTCTCTCGTCGATCAGGCCGCACCTGAGCAGGCGGAGGCGTTCGAATGAAGAACGCGCTGACGGGCGTAGAACGCGCCCTGTTCTGGACGCTGGCGTTCGCCGCGTTCGCGGCGGCTGCTGCGGGGCTGGCGGCGCGCGCGGTGGACCGCGTGGCGGCGGAGTACGACGCGGCGCGCAGCAATTACGCCATCGTGCGGGTGATCGCTCCGGAAGGTCCGGCCGGCATGGCGGCGGCCGAACTGGCGCTGGCCCAGGCGCCGCTGGTGACCAGCGCCGCGCCGATAACCGCGGCCCGCGCGGCCGAAATCCTGGCGCCGCTGAGCGGCGCCGAGATGGCGCCGACGCAATTGATCGAGATCGAGCTGGTCAGCGCACCGCCGGGGACGGATGCAGCTGGGGACATCGTGGCCGCGCTGGCGCAGGGCGGGGTGACAGCCGAAGTGTTCGAAGCGTCGGACGACGGCGGCTTGACCGGACGCGTGCGCGCGGCGGCGTTCTGGGGCGCGATCGCGTTTGCGCTGGTGATGGCGGTGATCGTCTGGCTCGCGGCGCGCAGTCTCGCCGCGCGCCGGCGCGAGATGGTGACGGTGATGTGCGACCTCGGCGCTACCCGCAGTCAGGCCGCGGGACGCGTCGCGGACGAAGCTGCGGTGCTCGGGCTCTATGCGGGCTTGGTCGGGGGCGCGCTGGCCGGCCTTGTGGGGCTTATCGTATTGTGGCTGGCCATTCCCGGCGTCAGTCTCGATGCTCTGCCGCGCATGATTCTTCCGGTCGATCTTCTGCCGATAGCGGCGGCCCCGCTCGGCACAGCCATCGCCGCAGGCACCGGCGCGCGCGCTGCCGCCGGGTACTTTCACGCGCAGGCGGCGAGGCTGGGATGATGCGCGTCGGCGTCATCGCGCTGCTTGCGATAGTGATTGCCTTCATCGCGGGCTTCTGGAACTTCGCCGAGCGCATTCGCGCCGCGCCCGAACCGCCGCCGCAAGCGGAAGCGATCGTCGCCCTGACGGGCGGCTCGCTGCAGCGGCTCTCGACCGGCGTGCGCCTGCTGGAGGAGCGCAAGGGCGAGCGCCTTCTGATCTCCGGGGTCAACCGGATCGTCACGGACGGCGAACTCTACCACGCGCTCAATGTCGATCCGCAGCTGGGGCAGTGCTGCATCGATATCGGTCGCTCCGCCGACGACACGCTCGGAAACGCGGCCGAGACCGCGGCCTGGGCGCGCGAGCACGGCTACCGGCGCATCATTCTCGTCACCGACGATTATCACATGCCGCGCTCGCACGCCGAGCTTTCAGTGGCGATGCCGGAAGCGGAGATCCATCCTTATCCGGTGCGGACGCGCTTCACCGATCCCGCGCTGTGGCGTAGCGATCTCGGGGCGGCCGGGCGGCTCGGCGCGGAATACGTGAAGTACCTGGTGATCCGCGGCCGCGAGGCGCTGATCGATCTCGGCAAGGGCGAGCCGGCGCGGGACAGGAACGCATGAGGCTCGTGCGGTCGATCATTTTCGTCATCTGGCTTTACGCCACGATGGCGGCGATCGGCGTGGGGATGTGGATTCCGGTGATGCTGGACGACCGGCATGTGTGGACGGCGCTGCGCGCCTGGACGCGCACGACGCTGTGGGGATTGCGCTGGATCGTCGGCGCGCGCGTGCGCTTCGAAGGCTTGGAACATGCGCCCAAAGGCGGCGCGCTCATCGCGATGAAGCATCAATCGATGCTCGACACGATGGCGCCTTCGCTCTTTCTCGAGAAGCCGGTGTTCGTGTTCAAGAAGGAACTCGGCGACATGCCGATCATGGGCGCGTACCTGAAGAGAAATCAGATCGCGGTCGACCGCGGCGGACATGCGAAAGCGCTGCGCAGCGTCGTGCGCGGCGCGCGCGAAGCGGTCGCCAAGGGCCGGCAAATCGTGATCTTTCCCGAAGGCACGCGGCAGGAACTCGGGGCCGCGCCCAATTACAAGCCGGGCATTGCGGCGATGTACAAGGACTTGAACTTGCCGGTGACGCCCGTGGCGCTGAACACGGGGCTGATCTGGAAACCCAAAGGGATCATGCGCAATCCGGGCGATGTGACGATCCGCGTGCTGCCGCCGATCCCGCCGGGCTTGCCGCGCGACGAATTCATGCGGCGGCTCGAAGATGCGATCGAAGGCGAATGCCAGGCCTTGCTGCCGCCCGATAGGCGGCGCAGCGTGGCGGCATGAACCGCAGGCTTTGGCTGATCGCGCCGTGGGCGCTGTTCGCGCTGCTGGCGATCGGGTGGATCGTCTATTGGCACATCGTTGCGGGACGCGCTGAGCAGAGCGTGCGCGCCTGGGCGGCCGAGCAAATCGAGCAAGGCGGGCAGGCGTCGGTCGAGCGCATCGTGCGCCGCGGCTTTCCGGTGCTGCTGCGATTGGAGCTGCATGGGCTCGCCTACGCGCCGGCGCGCGGCGGCTGGCGCGCGGAAACCGAGCGCGCGGACTTGCACGTTCAGCTGATTAATCCGCAGCACCTCATTCTCGAAGCCGAAGCGCCGATCGCCTTCGCGCGCGCCGATGGCGCAGTGACGAACATCTCCGCCGATGCGCTGATCGCCAGCGTGCGCACGGCGGGTGGCGCGCTCGCGCTCGCCGGCGTGGAGGCGGACAATCTCGTGCTCGACGATCCGGCGCAGGAAGGCCGTCTGACGGCGCGCAAAGTGGTGTTCAATGTGCGCCCCGATGCGCGTGCCGAAGGCGACTACCAGGTCGCATTCGACGCGCAGGGGCTGATGCTGCCGCGCCCCGTGCGCAGCTTCGAAGCGTTCGGGCTCGATGTGCCGACGCTGCGCGCGGCGATCGTCGTGACGAACGGCGCGGCGCTGATGGAAACGTCGCCTCAAGATCCGCTCGGCCCTTGGCGCGCCGCCGGCGGACGCGCGCGCTTGGAGGCGATCGAGCTACGCTGGGGGCCGTTGGCGACGACAGGACGCGGCGAAGGCGGGCTCGACGCGCAGCGCCGGCTCGACGGCTTCCTGACGCTGCCGATCGAGGAGCCCGCGCCGGTGTTCACCGCGATCGCCAACGGGCCGAACGTGAACGAAGACGCACGGCGCGCGCTGGGCTTGCTCGCGGCAGGCTACATGATCAGCGGCGACGACATCACGTTCGATGTCGAAGCGCGAGATGGATTGCTGCGACTGGAGGGATTGCCCGTGCGCCCGCTGCCGCCGGTTTATTAGGGACTCGGGAGTCGCTTAGCCTACTCAGACGATCTCAACAGCAAGATGCCGATGGCCGCGCTTGATGCGGTAGGCATCGAAGTCGCGGCGGTCCAGCGTGAAGACCTTCCGCGTGCCGAGCGTTTCGGCTGCAGCAATTATCGAAGCATCGGCCAAGTCCATGGGGCAATCCCGGTATGTCTCCATGAGTTCGAACGCACGCGCCAATTCCGCATCCGAGGAATAGTGCACGCTCATGGCGCCGTTGGCGACAAACAGACGCAAACAATCCGACCACCTGCTCTCCGGCGATAGCAGGAAGAAAGCCTCGGTGAGGACAGGCAGGGTGGTGACGAGCGGCGCCGTAGACGAGCGCAGCCGGGCATGACAATCGGCATGGAACTGCTCACGCGCATTGAAAAGCGCAACAAGCGGTCCTGTGTCGACGAGGATCACTTGCGGTGCTTGCGCAGAATTGCGCGGCGGACCGCCTCACGCGAATACGATGCCGGCGGGATGGAATCGTCTCCGGGCCCGATATCCAGTTCGCAATAGATTTCCCAAGCGGTTTTCTTCGGCGGCTGTGTGGCGAGGGATTCGTCCACAAGCCGCAGGCCGCGCTTAAGGATGTCCGACGCTGTCCAGCCGGTGCGCCGACGGATGCGTTCGAGGACCTTTTCGTCCTCGGGCTCCATACGGACTGTCTTCATACCCATGACGGCAATGTATTACATGGTGTAATACAGGGCAAGTCCTAATTCTCCCGACCCCAGTTCGGCGCGGGGGTGTCCTGGCCCGCTTCGATGACTTCGCGGCGCATGCGGCGGGCGCGGTCGAAGAGATTGTAGAGCGTGTCGCCCTCGCCCCAGCGGATGGCGCGTTGCAGGGCGGCGAGGTCTTCCGAGAAGCGGCCGAGGATTTCAAGCACGGCGTCGCGATTATTCAGGAACACGTCGCGCCACATGGTTGGATCGGACGCGGCGATGCGGGTGAAATCGCGGAAGCCGGAGGCGGAGTACTTCACCACTTCGCTCTCGGTGACGCTCTCCAGGTCCTCCGCCATCGCCACGATGTTGAAGGCGATGAGGTGCGGCAGGTGGCTCGTCACCGCGAGCACCACGTCGTGGCGCTCGGCGTCCATGCGGTCGACCTCGGCGCCGAGCGCGCGCCAGAAGTCTGCGAGTTGATCCACCGCGGCGGCGTAGGCGGCGCGATCGTCCTTCAATGGCGTCAGGATGTGCCAGCGATTGTGGAAGAGGCTGGCAAAGCCGGCGTCGGGTCCGGAGAACTCGGTGCCGGCGATGGGGTGGCCCGGAACGAAATAGACGTAAGTCGGCAAGTGTTCGGAAACGGCGTCGACGACGGCCTGCTTGACCGATCCCACATCGGTGACGATGGCGCCGATCTTCAGGCCGCGGGCGCAGGCGGCGGTGGCCGCGCCCATTGCGCCAACAGGCACGGCTAGAACGACCAGCTCCGCTTTGGCGACAGCCGCTTCGGCGTTCTCGAACACGTCTCCCAGCGCGAGCTCGCGCGCGCGCTGACGCACGGCGGGGTCGGCGTCGTAAAGCGAAATGACATTCGCCGCACCGAACTCGCGCGCGGCGCGCGCAATCGAGGCGCCGATCAGGCCGACGCCGATAATCGCGATGCGGTCGAAAACGAGCATCAGATGCGCGCGTAGGAGCCGAGCACGCGCACCTTGCCCACGCCGGAGCGAACCAGGGCGGCGACGCGCGGATCGTCCGGCGCGAGAAATCCCTCGATGCGCACAAGGGCCTTGGGATCGCCGCGGGCGATTTCCTTGCCGGTCAACCCACTCTCGTTGAGCGCCCGTTGCAGACGATGGTGCGCATCGAACGCGATCAGCATTGTCAGATCGCCGCCGCCGGCTTCCTCTGTCGGCGTCGCCGCAAAGATCGCCGCTTCCGGATCCTCCCCGTCCGCGAGCAGCGGCAGCGCCGCAATCAGGTGCAGCTGATCGTAACGGCTTTCTGAAAGCGCAGGCCACCAGGCGCCGACGCCAGGCGCCGCGGGCCAGGGCGTGACGGCCACCCAGGACTGCGGATTTTCCGCCGCCTTGGTGAGCGCGCTTTGGGCGTCGCCGACGTGCTGGATTCGCGTTCGGGCGCCGAAATGACGTCGCGCGATGTCGAACAGGCGCGGATCGTTCCTGCCGCCGCCGACAGCGACATCGATCACGCGCTGACGGCGCAGTGTCGCCGCCATCAGCGTGCGCCACAGTTCGACCACCAGCTCCCGCTCCAGCGGCGCCGGCGCGTTCGCAAGCAGGCGGCGTAGCAACGCGACTTCGCGCCCCGGCCGGATCGGCAGGCCCATTTGCGGCGCCTTCGCCGCCGCAAGCTTATCGGCCAGTTGCAGCCGCTCGGCCACGAGCGAGAGCAACGCAGAGTCGATTCCGTCGATCTCACGGCGAATCGTTTCGATCGGATCGCTGGCCGGGGGCGCCTTGTCGTCCATTACCGCCGCGACATTAGAGGCTTTCGCGGCCAGCGCCAACGCCTGCGCGCGGCGCGGGTCATTAACAGGCGCGCCTAGCGCCGGGGGATGCGCGGCGAGGCGAAAGCTATAAGACTCGCGCACATGATTCACGCAGCGGCGAAAATTCAGGCGGCAGGGGGCGTGCGCACCCTCTCCTTCGATGCAACAGCGCCCTTGCAGCTCTCCAACGGCGAAAACCTCGCGCCGCTCACCATTGCGTTCGAAACCTACGGCGCACTCAACCTAGACCGCAGCAACACGGTGTTGGTGTGCCATGGGCTCTTGCACGACCAGTTCGTGGCGAGCCCAAATCCCGTCACGGGCCGGCCGGCTTGGTGGCCGCGCATCGTCGGGCCGGGGCGGCCGATCGACACCAACCGCTTCTTCGTTGTCTGCGCCAACGTGCTCGGCGGTTCGATGGGCACGACGGGGCCTGCCTCACTAGCCAGCGACCACCAGCCGTATGGCCTGCGCTTTCCGTCCATCACCGTGGCAGACATGGTGCGCGCGCAGGCGATGCTGATCGAGGCGCTCGGCGTGGAGACGCTGTTCCTCGTGATCGGCGCCGGCCTCGGCGGCATGCAGGCGCTCAATTGGGCCAGCGCTTATCCGCGACGCGTGTTCGCCTGCGCGACCATAGCCTCCGCAGCGCGGCAACCGGCGCAGAGCATCGCGCTCTCCGAATTGGGCCGGCAAGCGATCATGGCCGACCCGGATTGGCGCAGCGGCGGTTATGCGGCGCATGGCGTGCGCCCGAGCAAGGGACTGGCCGTGGCGCGAATGGCGGCGCAAGTCGCGAGCCTCTCCGAGGCCGGCGTGCGCACGCGCGTCGAGGCGGCCGCGCGGCGCGAGCGCTTCCGATTCGATACGGACATTTCAGGCGCTGGCGTCGGTTTCGTCGAACGCTTCGATGCGAACTCGTACCTTTATATTTCGCGCGCGGCTGACAGTTTCGATCTTGCGGCCGATTTCGGCGGGCGCCTCGCCAACGCGTTTCAGGGCGGGGCGACGCGGCACGCCGTGTTCGCGTTCTCCAGCGACTGGCGCTATCCGCCGGAAGAGAGCCGCACCCTCGCCCACGCGCTGATCGCATCGGGCTCGGACGCGGCCTACGTGGAGATCGACAGTCCTGAGGGCCACGACGCACACCTGGGCGAACAGCCGGAGTTCGAAGCCGCGCTGACCGGTTTCATCGATTCCGCGGCGGCGGCGCGCCAACTTTCGCTGCTGGGAGGCGCATCATGACACAGCTCGAGCTGGTGCGCGCGCCGGCTGAATTCGCCGATGCGCCGGCGCGCGCCGACTTCGACGTCATCGCGCGGATGGTCGATGACGGCGCTTCCGTGCTGGATGTGGGCTGCGGCGACGGCGCCTTGATTTCCCTGCTCACGCGCACGTGCGGCGCGCGCGCGCGCGGATTGGAGCGCGACAAGGCGAAGGTGCGCGCTTGCGTGGCGCAGGGACTCTCGGTGGTGCAAGGCGATGCTGAGACTTGCCTCGCCGACTATCCGAGCGTCGCGTTCAATTATGTCGTGTTCTCGCATTCCTTCCAATGTCTCGCCCGTCCGCGCGCAGCGCTGCGCCAGGCGGGACGCGTGGGCGAGAAAGTGATCGTCTCGATCCGCAACGGCGCGCACTGGCGCGATCGGCTGCGGCTCTTGAGCGAGGGCTGCGTTGCGCCGATCGACGGACCGGGATGGGCGGACGGAAACCTCAAGCGCGCCTGCAGCGTGAGGGATTTCGCGGCGCTGGCCCGCGAGATGCGCTTTAACGTCGAGACAGCCATACCGCTGAGCAAGGGCAGACCGGGTGCGCCATTCGCGAAGACGCTGTGGCGCGCCAATGTGTTCGCGGAAGAAGCCGTGTTTCTGCTGGCGCCATAGAGGAGCGCATGAAGCGGCTCGTCATCTGCTGCGACGGCACTTGGCGGCGCCTTTACGGCGACGCGCTCACCAACGTGGCGCTGACAGCGCGGGCTGTCGCGTCACGCGACGCAGAGGGCCATCCGCAGATCGTGTTCTATTCCGAAGGCGTGGGCGCTTCCTTGGATGGCGTCAGCCTCTGGCAAGGCATGACGGGCGCCGATCTCGACGACAACCTGTTGGAAGCGTGGCTCTTCCTCAATCTCAACTACGAGCCGGGAGATCAGATCTACCTGTTCGGGTTCTCGCGCGGCGCCTACACGGTTCGCAGTCTCGCAGGGCTGTTGCGCAAGATCGGGGTGCTGCGCCGGGCGCATGTCGACAAGGCGCGCGATGCGCTCGAGCTTTATCGCGCGCGCCACATCGCCGCCGACAGCCCGGAAACCGAGCGCTTCCGCACCGCGCACGCGATCGCTTGGCCGCGGCTTGCCGCGCCCTTCACGGCGCCGCCGTTCGATCTGCGCATCCGCTATCTGGGCTTGTGGGACACGGTCGGCGCGCTCGGCATCCCGCGCGTGCTGCCGGTCTCGCTGGGGCTCAACAAGAACTATGAGTTTCACGACACTGCGCTCTCGCGCTCGGTTGAGTCTGCGCGCCATGCCGTCGCCATCGACGAACGCCGCGCCGCGTTTGCACCGACGCTGTGGAGCAATGTCGACGCGTTCAATCCGCCGGGCGCGCCGCCGCGCGTGCAGCAGATGTGGTTTCCGGGCGATCATGGCGGCGTGGGCGGCGGCGAGGCGCGCGGACTTTCCAACTGCGCGCTGATGTGGGTGGTGGAAGGCGCAGAGCGCGCGGGGCTAGCGATCGAGCGCGCGCCGGGTTCGGTGATCTCGGCGTGCTTGGCCGAGATCGATCCGATTCATGCGCCGATCGGCGGCGTCTCGCGCTTCGGTCCGCTGGCGACGCGCTGGCGCATGGGCCCCGCGCGTTTTGAGGACATCCATGAAGCGGCGCGCCTGCGCTGGATGGCGAACCCAAGCTACCGCCCTGCTCCGCTCGCGCCGTTTGCGCATGAGATCACGGCGGCGCTGCCGGACGCCGCCTGACCTCTCACAGATAGGACAACCACCAATCCCGCCGGCGCGCCTTCAGCGCCTGCCACCAGCGGCAGGCGGGATAGAGCAGCGCGAGCACGACGATCCAGGCGACGTAAACCCAGGGCAACGAAAAGCCGACGCCATGGAACAGCTGCGGCGCCGTGAACACGTTCAGCATGTAGTTGAACAAGCCGGCCGTCGGGTGTCCCGCCACGGCGTTGGCGGCGATCGACAAGAGGTGCACCAGGTAGATGTGCAGCACGTAGAAGAAGAACGGCACAGCGCCGAAGGTGCTGAGCACTGAGGCAATGGGGCCACGCAGGCGCGCGAGCAGCGGCCAGAGCACGAATACGACGCCGAGCGTCGCCAGCAGGAATTGCAGCGACGGCGGATATTTCTGCACGTCGAAGAACACCATGAGCGCAGCGCCGATGCTAGTCTGCTCGCGCCAATCGCGGGCGACGGCCTCAGGGCCCGTCGCGAATTGCGGATCGCCATAAGCCATGAACCAGCGGAGCACGAAGAACGCGGCCAGCATGGCGATACCGAGCAGGAAGATGGTGCGGTCGCGTCGCGCCGGCTCGCGCGTGAACAGCGCGCCCATGCCATAGCCGGCGGCGATGACGCCGATCCACGGCAGGGCGGGATAGGCGATGAGGCCGATTGGCTGCTGGCCGATGAAGATCGGTCCGCCGTCATGCAAGAAGGTCCACAGCAGCGCGAATTGCCCCAGGTCTCGCGCATTGATCGGATCGAGCAGGTTGTGGCCGGCGACGATGGTGAGGCCGATGATCAGCACGGCCATGCGCGGCAGCCAAACCAGCGCCGCGAGCGCAATCATCGACCAACCGATGGCCCAGATCACTTGCAGGAAGAGGACATATGGAAAGCCGAATGACCAGCCGAAGCTGAGGACAGTCGCTTCGAGCACGATAAGCCAGAGACCGCGGGTGAGCAGAAAGGCGGAGAGCTTTGGCGCGGTCTTGCCCTTGGCGAATTGCAGGTAGGCGGAAACGCCGGCGAGAAATACGAAGGCCGGCGCGCACAGGTGCGTGATCCAGCGCGTGACGTAGAGCCAGGGCGTCGTCTGCTCGGGATCGAGCGGATTGAAGGTGAACGCGCCGGCGTGGAAGTAGTCGCGCACGTGGTCCAACGCCATCAGCACGATGACGAGGCCCCGCAGCATGTCGATTTCGGTGATGCGGACGCCGGCCGCCAGATTTGCGGAAGAGGCCGGGCGCGCCGGCGCCGCCGGCGCCGCCGGCGAAAGTGCAGCGTCAGTCATGGGGCCACTACGCTCTACTCCGAACGCACGCGACTATGCCAAAAGTCACACTCGCGCGCGAGGGCATTGCGACGAGCTAGACGTCGGCGAAGCCGAACGCGATGCGGCCGATGAGGCCCTGAGGCTTCAGCCGGCCCTCGGTGGCGAAGAGGCAGACGCACGTCTCATCGCCATCGACCACGGGCTGGTGATTGAAGTCGCCGTAAGCGGCGGCGAAGTCGCCGGCGGCGAAGCGGCCGAGTTCGTCGCGATAGGCGCCCTTGAGCACTGTGCAGAACTCTGCGCCGGTGTGTTCGTGGCGCGCCGTCGGCATCCCGGGCGCGACCGAGAGAATATAGACGCGGTTGTCGCGCGCATGCGGCGTGTCGACGCCGGCGACCCAAATGCCCGGCGCCACCCAGCGCTTCGGCTTCAGCGGCAAGCGCTCGATGAGCGGGCGTGTGTCAATGGCAGGTGTCGGCCGTGCTTCGTCGAGGCGCGCCATGACCTTCGCCAGCGCGTCGGGCGCGATCTCGCTTTCGGGCAGCTCCGCCAACGCTCCGCCTGACGCAGCTTCGAAGGCGCCGACGCGCGCACGGCAGTGCGCGCACGCTTCGACATGCGCGCCGACGACAAGGCCGAAGCCGGGCTCGAGCGCGCCGGCCGCGTAGGCGGTGAGGATGTCGTCCGCAGGATGGTGACGCGGGCTCATTGGACTTGCTCCAGGTGCGCCCTGAGCTTGATGAGCGCAAGCCGCAGCCGCGATTTGACTGTGCCGAGCGGCAGCGACAGCGCTTCAGCGATTTCGGCGTGCGGCACGTCCTGGAAGAAGGACAGCCGCACGACTTGGCGCTGCTCTTCCGAAAGAGTCGCCAGCGCCGCATTCACCTGCTCTTCGGTTTGCGTCCGCACGACCGCCTCGTCCGGCGCCTCGTCTTCGCTTTCCTCCGATACGCACGAGGCGTCGCGATAGGCCAACTGAACTTTCTCGCGCCGTAGCCGGTCGATCCAGGCGTTGCGCGCGATGACGAAGATCCAGGTCGACGCCTTCGCCTTGGCCGGATCGAAAGAGGATGCGCGCCGCCAAACGGACACCATCGCGTCTTGCGCCAGATCCTCCGCGTTCGCGCCATGGGCGCCGAGGCGCAACAGGTAGGACTTCACCCGCGGCGCATAGCGGGCGAACACCGCGCCGAACGCGTTCCGGTCTCCCGCCGCAATGCGCACGAGCAAGGCGTCGTCGTTCCGGTCCGGCCCGCTATCCATGCGTTGCGTCCCGGCGTATCGCGGCAAACGCATCCTCGGAGAGACGACATCGAGCGCGCACATCTTCTCCCATACGCACGTGCGCGCCGCTTGGATCAGTCTGATCCGGCGCCGCCCTCGGGCCGTATCGCCTAACAGACCAGCACGCGCTGGAGCGGACGGAAAAAATGGCGTTCACTTCCATGGCGCAGACGCGGCGGAAGAATATCGCGGTGATCGGCTCGGGCATAGCCGGAATGTCGGCGGCGTGGCTGCTGAGCCAGCGGCACGACGTAACCGTGTTCGAGAAGAACGGACGGCTGGGCGGTCACTCGAACACCGTGACCGTGAACACGAGCCTGGGGCCGACGGCGGTGGACACCGGCTTCATCGTGTTCAACGACATCACCTATCCCAATCTCGTCGCCCTATTCGAGCACCTCGGCGTCGCTGCCAAGGCCTCGGACATGTCGTTCGGCGTATCGCTGAACGGCGGCCGCACCGAGTATTCGTCCGTCGGCGCGGCCGCGTTCCTCGCCGGTGGGCGCAACCTGATGAGTCCCCGCTTCTGGTCGATGACGTTTGACCTGCTGCGCTTCTATCGCCACGCACCGCTCGAACTACTCGGCGCGCGCGACGATCTCATCTCGCTCGGCGATTATCTCGAGCGGCGCGGCTACGGCGATGCGTTTCAGCGCGATCACCTGCTGCCGCAGGCGGCCGCGATCTGGTCGGCGTCCATGGCCGAAATCCATCACTATCCGGCCTGCGCTTTCGTGCGGTTCTTCGAGAACCATGGGCTCCTGAAGCTGCAAGGCCGACCCAAATGGCGCACTGTCGAGGGCGGCAGCCGCGCTTATGTGCAGAAACTGACGGCGCCGTACGCCGACCGCGTGCGCCTGAATTCGGGCGCTGTGTCCGTGCGGCGCGAGGCGGGCGGCGTGTGGGTGCGCGACGCGCAGGGCCGCGCCGAGCGGTTCGATGACGTCGTGATCGCAGCGCATGCGAACGAAGCGTTGACAATGCTGGACGATCCCAGCCCGCAGGAACGCGCGCTGCTGGGCGCGTTTCGTTACGCCAAGAACCGCGCCGTGCTGCACTCCGACCGCGCGTTGATGCCGCGCCGCGAACCACTGTGGGCGAGTTGGAATTATGTCGGGCGACAGTCCGGGTGGCGGCTGCGTCCTTTCCTATTGGATGAACAAGCTGCAGCGGCTGGGGTGCGCAGAGAACATCTTTCTCACGCTCAATCCGCGCACGATGCCGCGAGCTGAAAGCGTGCTCTACGAGACGGAATACGATCACCCGCTGTTCGACGCAGCGGCGATCCGCGCGCAGGAAAGGCTCTGGTCGCTGCAAGGAGCGCGTAACACCTGGTTCTGCGGCGCGCACTTCGGCGCGGGCTTTCACGAAGACGGCTTGCAGGCCGGGTTGGCTGTCGCTGAACAACTGGGCGGCGTGCGCCGACCGTGGCGCGTCGCGGAGGAATCTGGGCGCATCCATCTGGGCGGCGCGCCCCGGCGGGAGGCGATTGCGGCGTGAGCGCGATCTACATCGGCCACGTGGCGCACAACCGGCCCGGTAAGCATCGGTTGCGGTATCGCGTGTTCATGCTGGCTCTTGACCTTGATGCGCTTCCCGAACTCGATGCCCGCTTGCTGCTGTTCGGGCATAATCGCGCGACGCTGATGGCCCTCCGCGATCGTGATCACGGGGCGGGCGTCGATGCGCCGCTGAAGCCGCAGATCGAAGCGAAATTGCGCGAGGCGGGCATTGGATGGGAGGGCGGACGCATCGTGCTGCTGACGATGCCCCGGCTCCTCAACTACGTCTTCAATCCCCTGAGCGTCTATTTCTGCTACCGCCGCGATGGAACACTGGCCGCGCTGGCGCACGAGGTTTCGAACACATTCGGCGAGCGGCATTTCTACGTGTTGCCGGCGCGCGCCCAAAATAATGGCCGGCTCGCGCAAGCGTGCGAGAAAGACTTCTTCGTCTCGCCGTTCCTGGAGATGCATTTGCGCTACGAATTTCACGTGACGCCGCCCGGCGAAACGGCTGTCGTTGCGATGGTGGTGCGGCGCGGCGATGACGTTGCGCTTACCGCTTCGTTTGCTGGAGAGCGGCGTGAACTCACCGACATAAATCTTCTCCGCGCATGGCTCGGCAATCCGCTGATGACATTCGCCGTCGTCGCCGGCATTCATTGGGAAGCGCTGAAGATGTGGCTGAAGGGCGTGCGGTATTTGGGCCGGCGCGGTCAGGCTGAGCCGGCGCCGGCGGTCCAGGAAAAAACGGCGGCGTGATCGCTCACGCCGCCGCATCTGGTTCTGACGTAAGGGTCAGGCGCGCTGCGCCGCGGCCCACTCGTTGACTAGCTGCTCCGTCACCGACAAGGGCGTGGAGCCGTTGGTGAGGATCGTGTCGTGGAAGCCGCGCAGGTCGAAGCGGTCGCCGAGCGTCTGGCGCGCGCTGTCGCGCATGCGGTTGATGGCCTGGCGACCGACCATGTAGCTGCAGGCTTGGCCCGGCCACACGGCGTAGCGCTCGATTTCCGTGGTGACGTTCGATTCCTGATCGCCCGTCGCCTGCATCATCGACTGGATCGCCTGTTCGCGCGTCCAGCGCTTGTGGTGCATGCCGGTGTCGACGACCAGGCGCGAGGCGCGGAACGTCATCGACTGCAGATAGCCGACGCGGCCGAACGGATCGTTCGCGTACATGCCCAGCTCGTCCGCGAGCTGCTCGGCGTAGAGGCCCCAGCCCTCGCTGAAGGCGCTGAAGCCCAACAGCGCGCTGCGGATAAACGGGATCTCGCCCGACTCTTGCTGAATCGCGAGCTGCCAGTGATGGCCCGGAATGCCTTCGTGATAGGTGAGCGTCGGCAGCGTGAACTTCGGCCACTCGTTCTCCGGATCGCGCAGGTTGATGTAATAGGCGCCGGGGCGCGACCCGTCGAGCGCCGGCACGTTGTAGTACCCGCCGGGCGCGCCGGCTTCGGTGTATTCCGGCACGCGCTTGATTTCGAGATCGGCGCGCGCTTGCACGCCGCACACTTCCGGCATGCGCGCCTTGATCGCCTGCACCTGCGCGTTGAGATCGGCCAGCAGCTGCGTGCGGCCGGCGTCGGTGCTCGGATAGCGCTGATCCGGCCGCCGGCCGATCGCCTGCACGCGCTCGGCGACCGTGCCGTTGGTCATGCCCTGACTGCGCAGGATGGCGTCAATTTCGCTCTGGAATTGCGCGATCAGATCGACGCCCATCTGGTGGATTTCATCGGGCGACATGGTTGTCGTGGTGTAGGCCTTCAGCGCGGCCTGGTAGAGTTCGGCGCCGCGCGGCAGCCGCCACACGCCCGCATCGTGCACGGCGCGCGGTTGGATAGCTTGCAACGCTTCGACCTGGCGCTGGTAAGCAGGCAAGACTTCATCGCGCACGATCGTCTCAGCGCGCTGCACCAGTGCGGTCTTGTCAGCGGTAGGGATGTCGGCGATGTCGTTCAGCCGGGTCTGCAGTGACTGCACGAGCACCGTTTGGGCAGGCGCAGTTTGCGCGAAGCCTCGCAGCTGAGTGATGACGCCAGCGATGGTAAAGTCGGGCTGAATGATGCCGTCGGACGCATCCTGGCCAATGCGCGTCGTCTCCTGATCCAGCACGCGCCGATACGCGGCGAGACGCGCAAGATAGGCGTCCGCCTGCTCGCGGTTGGTGACCGGGTGCTGGCTGGCGAGGAAGTCGGGAATGTTGGTGTAGGCGCCGGTGAGCTGTGTCACGGTGTAGGGCGCCTGCGCGCCATTGCCGTGTCGGAATTGGCCGGTGGCGACGGTGTCCTCGAGCGCAGTGACGACGACGTCGTAGGTGACGCGGTCGCGGGGCTGAAGGCGATCGCGGTTGAGACCGCGCAGACTGTCGAGACCACGCTGCGAAAGCTCGAGTTGGCGCTGCTGACCCTCGCGCGAGACGTCGCTCAAGCGATCGATGTAGCGGCCGCCCGCTTGCTCTTCGGAAACGGCGAGCGATGTGGCGAATTCCGGCGATTCGCGCAGGAAGTCGGTGACGAGCCCATCGAGAATAGCGTTCAGCTGGGTGTTGCCGCCTTGTCCTTGGCGCGCGCAGCCAATCGCTGCGAGCGCGAACGTCGCCGTCGTAGCGCCGAGCAAGGCGCGCCGGTTCATGTGCATCTGATATCCCCTTCCGAGAACCTGATGCCGCAACTTAGCGCCTCAGATGCGGCTTGCACCGTCGCGGCGACAGAAAACCTGCGGCTGAGCGCCGCTCACGCGACGAACTGCGCCGCGCCGTCGACGAATGGCTTCACGGCTCGCGGTGGTGCGAGCTTCTGTGCACATCAGGACGCGAACGTTCCGGGGATTTCGCCAGCAGGACGCGGCCCTCCGAGCGGGCGGTGGTCGCGTAGAGGCGCTTCACCGCTTCCATCAGCAAGAGGCCGCCCTGCGCCGGCCAGATCAGTTCGCCGACGCGCTCAAACGCATCCGCGGCGCGCACGAACGGCGTCCACTTGAGCGGCGGGGCGTAGAGCGCGCGCGCCGAGGCGACCGGCTCGAACAGAGCATCGCTCAACAGCGCGGCCAGCTGCGTGCGCGAATAGGGCCGCCCCTGGCCGAACGGCGTCGCGCCGGATTGGGCCCACAAGCTCCAGCGGTTGGCGGCGATCACGACGAGGCGCCCTTCGGGCGCCATCACCCGCCAGACCTCGCGCAGTAGCGCATGCGGCGCGGCCGCCTCCTCAAGAGCATGCACCATCAGCACGCGATCGAAAACGGCGTCCATGAACGGAAGGCGCGCTTCGTCCGCGAGCGCGGTGAGCACCGTGCGCTCGGCAGGCCATGGCTCGGCGCCCTGCTCGGCCGGCATCATCGCCACCGCGCGCCGTGCGCTGGCGCGGAAGGCGCCGAGATAGGGCGCCGGATAACCGATGCCGAGCATGTCCAGACCCTCCGCGCCCGGCCACAGCGCCCAGAGCCGCCGCGCCGCCGCGCGCTGCGCCGCCTCGCCCAAGGGCGAAGCGTAGAAGCGTTGCAGGGCCAGGACGTCGACTCGCATTTTCGGGACTGGGGATTGGGGATTGGGGATTAGGGATTGGGGTGGGACGCACCGGTGCTGGAGGCTACATTAATGTCGAGCGCCGCCTCCGCTCGCAACAGCGCTAGTCCCTAATCCCTAATCCCCAATCCCCAATCCCGATGCTCCACATCCATCAATTCCCCTGCCTCTCGGACAATTACGGCTTCCTGGTGCACGAGCCTGAAAGCGGTACGACGGCGACGATCGATACGCCGGACGCCGAAGAGATCCTACGGCAGGCGCGCGCAAAGGGCTGGCGCATCACCGACATCTGGAACACGCACTGGCATCCCGATCACGCCGGCGGCAACGCCGCGATCAAGCGCGCAACAGGCGCGCGCGTGACGGGGCCCGCTGAGGTCGAGCGCATCGGCGAGTCGCCGGACCGCATCGTGCGCGAGGGCGATGTGGTCGAACTCGGAGGCGCTGCGGCGCGAGTGCTCGATGTCGGCGGCCATACGCTCGGGCACATCGCGTACATCTTCGACAGCGAAAAGGTCGGGTTCGTCGGCGACGCCCTTTTCTCCTTGGGCTGCGGACGCTTGTTCGAAGGCACGCCCGAGCAGATGTGGACGAGCCTTAGCAAGATCGCGGCGCTGCCGCGCGACACCACGCTCTACTGCGCGCACGAATACACCGAGGCGAACGCGCGCTTTGCGCTGAGCGTCGATGCGGACAATCCCGATCTGCGGGCGCGAGTGGCGGAAGTGAAGCGATTGCGCGCTGTGCAAGAACCAACTGTGCCGATGACGCTCGATCTCGAGCTGCGCACCAATCCATTTTTACGCGCCCCGCTGTTGAAGAAGGCAATCGCGCGGCCGCATGCAACAGACATCGAGGCTTTTGCCGACCTGCGTAGGCGAAAGGACAACTTCAAGGGCTAGCGAGGAATCTCCGCGGCGCCGGCGCTGCGGTTACTGCTCCGGCCCTTGCACTTGGCCTGTGACGATGTTGCGGATCGCGTTGGAGGACGGGCGCCCGGCGTAGCCCATGTGCGGGGCGACTTGAATGAAGAGATGCTCGCCGCGCACGGCGGCGCGAGGCGTGGGGCCGATGGTGATGGTCACGCGCCGCACCGTGGTCATGGGCGCGGCGGCGAGGCCTTCAGCCGCGCGTTCCGCAGCGTCCACGACAACGCCGGCGGCCTGGGCCGTCAATTGCGCAGGCACCACAAAGGTGATGGTCTGGCCGACATTGCGGCGCGCGCGCGCCTGCAGCTGACGGAAACGCTGCTGCATCTGCGCGAAAGCGATGGCTTCCGGCGTCAACGGGTCGACGCGCGCTTCTTCCGATGCGGGCGCGCCGGTGCGCAGCGTGCGCGTGTAGACGGTGATGCTGCCTTGCGGCGTCACGCGCAGCATCACGTCGCCGTCTTCAGTCCGGTAGATCTCGCCGCCGCCCGCGGCCATCACCGGGCGCAGCACGTGCACTTCTGGGTCGCCCTCGAAACGAACCAGCGCCGCGCGCCCGCCGGAGCGGTCGAACACGAAGCGCACCGAACCGTCGGGGGTGGCGTAGCGGGTCGCGCCGGAGGAGGTTTGATAAAGCCCCTGCACGGGCTGGGGATCGCGCTGCTGCTGGGCCTTGGCTGGGCCGGGCGTCGTCAGAGCCAGCGCGGCGGCGAAGGCCGCAGCGCCGCGCCCGATCAGATTCGGCCCGCTGGACTGGCTCATGGGCCGGGAGGAGAGCGCTTCGAAGGGGGCGCTTTTTTGGCGCTGTTGCAGACGCCCGGAGTCACTGTTGCGGCAAAGCCGCAGCCGGCTAAGCGGCGTGAACGTCTTCGTGCTTCGACGCGAGGGCCGGATCCGCCTTCGGCGGCGCCGCCAGCACGGGTTCGGGCGCCGGCTTCTCCGGAGGCGCGATCAGTTCGACAGGCTCGATCGGTTCGATCCGCTCAATCCGCTGCACCCGCACGGGCTGAATCGCCAGGCGCGCTTCGGCCGCCGGAGCCGACACCAGTGGCAGCGGCGCGGCGCGCGGCGTATCCGCGGGCAATTCGGGCGGAATGCGCAGCACGACGCGCGTGCCGGAACGCGGCCCGTCCGCGAGCGATAGATCGCCCGCAACGCCGGCGGCGAACGAAAGCGTGCTGAGCACCAGCGCGGCGGCTACAACGCGGATGAGATTCGAGGCCTTCAAGCCCCTTAGGGTTAACTGAGTCGGGCAGCGGCGTCACGCCGGGGTTCTGGAGCGCCGGCGAGGGCGCCGGCGCTCCGGATCAACGCAGCGTTTCGCTGTCGAGATTGAGTTCCGACACCGGAATACGCTCGGCGTTGCGCCGCACGCGGCGCAGCCCATCGTAGAAGTGCTGCGCATCGCCGACGACCACGACATCGGCCCGCGCGGGATCGAAGTAGCGTTGCGCTGCGGCCCGCGCCTGCTCCGGCGTCACGGCCGTAACATCGGAGACGTACGTGCCGAGCCGTTCCGGCGGCAGGCCGTAGAGCGCCAGCGTCGAAATCTGGCCGGCGAGACCGGACGTCGTTTCCACGCTGCGGCCGAACGAGCCGATCAGCACGGCCTTGCGCGCCGTCAGTTCCGCCTCCGGCACGAGTTCGGCGCCAATACGGCCGATCTCGGCGGCGATCAGCTGATAGACCTGCACGGCCGCATCGTTGCGCGTTTGCGCCGTCGCCACGATGGGCCCGGGCGCCATGCGGGCCTGCAGGTTCGAGTACGCGCCATAGGACAAGCCGCGGCGGATGCGGATCTCGCTGTTGAGCCGCGCTGCATAGCCGCCGCCCAGCACGTTGTTCGCCACCAGCAGCGGGAAGTAGTCCGCATCCGTGCGCGCGATGCCGCGCAGGCCCACGGCGACCGCCGCCTGACCGGTTTGCGGCAGATCGACCACGATGGTGCGGCTCGCCGGCGCATGTGCGCTGGCGTCGGGGCGCGCCGGCATCGGCGCAGCAGGGCGCGCCCAGTCGCCGAAGAAGCGCTCGGCCAAAGCGAAGCCCTCTTCAGGAGAGACGTCGCCGGTGATGACGAGTACGGCGTTATCAGGACGCCAATACGTGGTGTGGAAGCGGGCCATGTCCTCGCGCGTGATCGCCGCCAGGCTGGTCGGCGAGGTGACTGCGCCGTAGGGCGCGTCGCCGTAAATGGCGCGCGACATGGCGAAACCGGCGATGGAGCCGGGCTGGCTCAAGGCCACCTGCAAACCGTCGAGCGCCTGCTGGCGCGCCCGATCCAACTCTTCATCGGCGAAAGCGGGATTGCGCACGACGTCGGCGAACACGGTGAACGCGTCGATGGCGCGATCCGAGCGCGTCTGCATCGACACGGCCGACGAATCCGGCGTCGATCCGGCGCTGACGCTCGCGCCCAGCGACTCGATGGCGCTGGCGATCTCCGTTGCGCCGCGCGTGGTCGTGCCGCGCGTCAACAGATCGGCGGTCATGCCCGCAAGGCCCGCGCGGCCGCGCGGATCGGCGCCGGCGCCGGACGCCACGCGCAGATCGGCGCTGATCAGCGGCAGCTGGCGATTGGGCGCAACGATGACGCGCATGCCGTTGGCCAGCGTGCGCTGCGACGTGGACGGGATGCGCGCGTTGACCGGCGCGCCGGGCGCCGGCGGCCGTTCGCGCTGGGCTTCGGCGGCGAGCGTGTGGACCGGGATTTCCGATTGCGGAATGTCCAGCGTGCGCGCCTGGATGGTCGCAGCGGTCTGGATCGTGTCGCCCACGGTGCCCGCCTGCTCCGGCAAGTAGCGCACGACGACGCGGCGCTGATCGTTGAGAATGGAGCGCGCGACGCGCTGGATATCGGCCGCCGTCGTGCGCTGAATCGCCGCCAGCAGACGGTCGGCATAAACCGCTTCGCCATAGCGGATGACGGCGTCGGCCAGTTCGAATGCACGGCCGTACGCGGTTTCGCGCCCCTGGATCGTCTCCGTCACGATCTCGTTCTTGGCTTCATCCAGTTCGGCGGCCGTGACTTGACCGTCGCGCAGGCGCGTGATCTCGGCGGCGAGACCGTTTAGCCCATCCTCGGCCGACTGACCGGCCGAAAGGATCGCGAAGATGGAATAGGCGCCCGGATCCTGCGTCGCTTCCAAGTTCGTGAACACGGTCGTGGCGACCTGCTGCTCGTAGACCAGCGATTGGTAGAGGCGCGAGGACTCCCCCTTCGACAGGATCGCGTCGAGCACCATCAGCGCCGGCAGGTCGGGATGCGTCGCCTCCGGCTGCGGATAGGAGATCATCACCGCGGGCAAGGGCACGTTCGGCGCATAGACGGTATATTCGCGCGGCTGCGTGCGCACGGGCTCGGTCGGATAATTGCGCGGGATCGGCCGGTTTGGGCGGGCGATGTCGCCGAAATACTCGTCCACCCACGCGTTCAGCTGCGCGGGATCGAAATTGCCGGAGACAACCAGCACGGCATTGTCGGGGCGATAATAGGTGGCGTGGAATGCGCGCACGTCTTCAACCGTCGCCGCGTCGAGGTCTTCGATCGAGCCGATGCCGGGACGGCCGTAGGGGTGCACCGAGAAGTTGGCTTGGCTAAGATAGAAATAGAACAGGCGTCCATACGGCGAGGCGAGCACGCGCTGGCGCAGTTCCTCCTTCACCACGTCGCGTTCGGAGTTGAAGCTCGCTTCGTCGACGACGAGCGAGCCCATGCGCTCGGACTCGGCCCACAATAGACGCTGCAAATGATTGGCCGGGACGACTTCGTAATAGTTGGTGAAGTCGTCGTAGGTGGAGGCGTTGTTGAAGCCGCCCACGTATTCGGTCAGCTCCTCGAACATGCCGTTCGGCATGTTGCGCGTGGACTGGAACATGATGTGTTCGAACAGGTGCGCGAAGCCGGAGCGGCCCTGGGGATCGTCCACCGAACCGACGTCGTACCAGACCTGCACCGACACGTTTGCGGTATTGGGGTCGGGCATGGCGTAGACGCGGAGGCCATTGTCCAGCGTCCGCATCGTGTATTGCAGCGGCGCGACTTCCAGCGCGCCCGCCCCGCCGATCGGCGCGGACGAGGTGGCGCACGCAACCAGCGCAAAGGCCGCGGCCAGGAACGAGACCATTCTTTTCATTGGGACCCCCAAGGTTGGGTGCGTCTTAGCAGCGGGAGCGAAAGCGGCGCCACAGCTTTTGCGACCGGCGCAGCAGTGCGGCGGACGAATAGCCGCCCTTGGACCGCCGGCGTCCTCGCCGGCGTCTTGGCGCGAACGGCGCCAAGCTGGGCGCGCGACTCCGTCGCGTATGCGGCGCGGGGCGCCGCTCTCCCCACCGCCTGGCGTTGCGCGCATGAGGCCGGCCAGACGCCGGCGGTCCAGCAGATCAGCTCGCCTTCGCCACTCGAGGATCATACGCCAAAATCGGCGCCAGCCACCGCTCCGCCGTGGCCACATCCCATCCTTTGCGGCGCGCATAATCTTCCACCTGATCGCGGTCGATCTTGCCGACGCCGAAATACTCGGCGTCCGGGTGTGCGAAGTAGAGGCCGGAGACGGACGACGGCGGCGTCATCGCCATGCTCTCGGTGAGGTCGATGCCGATGGCGCGCGCGTCGAGCAATTCGAAGATCGTGCGTTTCTCGGTGTGGTCTGGCTGCGCGGGATAGCCGGGCGCGGGGCGGATGCCGCGGTACTTCTCTTCGATCAGCTCTTGGTTAGTGAGCGCCTCGTCCGGCGCATAGCCCCACAGCTCGCGCCGCACCTTGGCGTGCAAGGCTTCAGCGAAGGCTTCGGCGAGACGGTCGCACAACGCTTGCGCCAGGATGGCGGAGTAATCGTCGTTGGCGCGCTTGAAGCGATGCGCGATGGCTTCTTCGCCGATGCCGGCGGTGACAGCGAAGGCGCCGACGTAGTCGCCCTGCGGCGCAACGAAATCCGCCAGCGCGAAATTGCCTTTGCCCTCGCCTTTGTCCATTTGCTGACGCAACGTGTGCAGGCGTGCGCGTTCTTTGCTTCGCGTTTCATCCGCCCACAACACGACGTCATCGCCATCGCGGTTTGCAGGCCAAAAGCCGACGACGCCGGAGGCCGTGACCCAGTTTTCGGCGACGAGCTGCTCCAGCATGGCGCGCGCATCCTTGTGGAGAGTGCGCGCGGCTTCGCCGACGATGTCGTCTTCGAGGATCGCCGGATAGCGGCCGACCAGATCCCAGGAGGCGAAGAACGGCGTCCAGTCGATGTAGGGGACAAGCTCTGCGAGCGAATAGCTCTTGAACGCGCGCACGCCGAGGAAGCTCGGGCGCACCGGCGCGTGGGCGAGCTTCGGCGCGCGCTCGCGCGCTTTGGCGAGCGGCAGACGCGGGCGCTTGTCCTGGCCGGCGAGGTAGCTTTCGCGGGCGGCGTTGTATTCGGATCGGGTTTCGGCGATCAGCTTGTGTTTCTCGTCGCCCAAGAGCTTCTGCACTACCGGCACGGCTTTCGATGCGTCGGGCACGTAGATGGTTGGACCTGAATAGGCCGGCGCGATCTTAACGGCGGTATGCGTGCGCGAGGTTGTGGCGCCGCCGATGAGGAGCGGGAGATTGAGGCCGAGGCGCTCCATTTCGCTGGCGACGAACACCATCTCGTCGAGGCTCGGCGTGATGAGCCCGGAGAGGCCGATGGCGTCGGCGCCGATTTCCTTGGCGCGGTCGAGAATCCTGTCGCACGGGACCATGACGCCGAGATCGTCGATTTCGTAGCCGTTGCATTGCAGCACGACCCCGACGATGTTCTTGCCGATATCGTGCACGTCGCCTTTGACGGTCGCCATCACGATCTTGCCGTTGGACTTGCCGGCGATGCCGAGGCGCTCCTTCTCCTCCTCCATGTATGGAATGAGGTGCGCGACGGCCTGTTTCATCACGCGCGCGGACTTCACTACCTGGGGCAGGAACATCTTGCCGGCGCCGAACAGGTCGCCGACGATGGACATGCCGTCCATCAGCGGACCTTCGATCACGTGCAGCGGGCGCTCGGCGCGCAGGCGCGCTTCTTCGGTGTCCTCGACGATGAATTCGTTGATGCCATGCACGAGCGCGCGCGCAAGGCGTTCGTTCACAGGCTTGTCGCGCCAAGCGAGATCCTTTGAGGTGTCACGCTTCTTGCCGCCGCCTTTGACGCTTTCAGCGTAGTCGAGCAGCCGCTCCGTCGCATCGCCGCGGCGGTTGAGGAGCACGTCTTCCACGCGCTCGCGCAACTCGGGCTCCACGTCGTCGTACAGCGTGAGCGAGCCGGCGTTGACGATGCCCATGTCCATGCCGGAGCGGATGGCGTGATAGAGGAAGACGGCGTGCATGGCCTCGCGCACCGGCTCGTTGCCGCGGAAGGAGAACGAGACGTTGGAGACGCCGCCTGAGACGTGGACGCGCGGCAGCGTGGCTTTGATTTGCGCCGTCGCTTCGAAGAAGGCCCTGGCGTACTCGGCGTGCTCCTCGATGCCGGTGGCAACGGCGAAGATGTTGGGGTCGAAGATGATGTCTTCGGGCGGAAAGCCGATTTTCTCTGTCAGCAGCCGATACCCGCGCGTGCAGATTTCGACCTTGCGTTTGGTGGTGCCCGCCTGCCCCTGCTCGTCGAACGCCATCACGACGGTCGCCGCGCCGTAGCGCAGTACGCGGCGCGCTTCGGCGAGGAATTTCTCCTCCCCCTCCTTCAGCGAAATCGAGTTCACGATCGACTTGCCCTGCGCGCACTGCAGGCCGGCTTCGATCACCTCCCACTTCGAGGAGTCGATCATGAGCGGGATGCGGGCGATATCCGGCTCCGACGCGATCAGGTTGAGGAAGCGACGCATCGCGGCCGGACCGTCGATCATCGCCGCGTCCATGTTAACGTCGAGCACGTTCGCGCCGCCCTCGACCTGCTGGCGCGCCACCGCGAGCGCGCCGGCGTAATCGTCGGCCTCGATGAGCTTGCGGAATCGCGCCGAGCCGGTGACGTTCGTGCGCTCACCGACGACGATGAAGTTGGCGAAGGGATTGGCGGAATCTGTCACTGGGGACGCTGCTCTTCCTTCGGAAATGTATGGAAGGCGCCCAGGGCAACGCCATTTGTATCGGCCTCGTGCGCGAGGTCATCGAAGCGGCCTTCGTCACCACCTGGTTCGAAGTCGCTCGCACGGCTCATCTTCAAGAGCGACGTCAGATTCCAGTCCTGCGCACGAAGCGCAAAGAGCAGCGAGTCTAGCGCTGCGCGAATGTCCCGTCCGACTACAAAGAATGAAACATATGCGCCACCGAGAGCGCTCTCCCGCTCATGCTCAGGTCGCACAAGGGCCGTCCCGTACCAAACGTCGTCTCGTGCACGCCAAGTCATGCGGCCGCCGTGAATGGTTCGAGGCCGGCTAGTCTTAGGCGCGCGTCCCGTTGCGGAATCTCACGCGGCTTCACGCAATCGACCGCACGCTTCAGGTGCGTGATGTGCTCGGGCGTGGTGCCGCAGCAGCCGCCGGCGATGTTGAGGAGGCCAGCGCGCGCCCATTCGGCGTAGTGCGTTTCCATTGAATGCGGCGTTTCGTCGTAACCGCCCATCGCGTTCGGCAGACCGGCGTTGGGATAGGCGCTCACCGGGCACTCCGCGACGCGCGCCAGATCCGCGAGGAAGGCGCGCATGTCGGCGGGGCCGAGCGCGCAGTTGAGACCGACGGCCCAGGGCTTGGCGTGCCGCACGGAATTGTAGAACGCCTCCACGGTTTGGCCCGAGAGGGTGCGGCCGCTGCGGTCGGTGATCGTGCCGCTGATCCAAAGCGGCAGCTCGACGCCGGTTTCGTCGAACGCTTCCCACGCCGCCCACAACGCGGACTTGGCGTTCAGCGTGTCGGTGATGGTTTCGATCAGCAAGAGATCGGCGCCGCCATCGATCAGGCCGAGGATTTGCTCCTTGTAGCCCGCGGCCATGCTCTCGAACGTCGCGTCGCGCCGACCCGGATCGCCGACGTCGGGAGACATCGAGAGGAGCTTCGTCGTAGGTCCCACGGAGCCGGCGACGGCGCGGGGCTTTCCGTCCGCCGCTTCGGCGCGATCGCACGCGGCGCGCGCGAGGCGGGCGCCCTCAATGTTCATCTCTCGCACATGCGCTTCGAGGCCGTACTCGGCTTGGCTGATCGGCGCCGCGGTGAAGGTGTTGGTGCTGATGATGTCGGCGCCGGCGGCAATATAAGCTTCGTGCACCTGAGTGATGATCTCGGGCCGCGTCAGCGTCAGCACGTCGCTGTCGCCTTTGAGCGGCATGGTATGATCGGCGAAGCGCTCGCCGTGAAAATCCGCGGCGGTGAGGCCGAAGCCCTGCAGGTACGCGCCCATCGAGCCGTCGAGGATGAGGATGCGGCGCGTGAGTTCCGCGTTCAGCGCGGCGAGACGTTCTTCGCGATTCATTGCGCAAGCTCCCGTTGGAACGAGCCCACCTCGTCATTCCGGACGCGCGCTTGCGCGCGATCCGGAATCCAGAGGCAAGCGACCAAAGCTGCGCATGCGACTCCTGGATTCCGGGTTCGCCGCTTCGCGGCGCCCCGGAATGACGAAAGGTGCGTATCCTCTGTCAAACGACTTGCTCCTTCGCGCGCAGGCCCAGGATGCGGCAGATCGCCAGGGCAAGGTCGGCGCGGTTCAGCGTGTAGAAATGGAAATCGTGCACGCCTTCGGCCGAAAGCCGCGCGCAGAGTTGCGCCGTGGTCACAGCCGCGACGAGCCGGCGCGTTTCGGGATCGCCGTCCAGCCCTTCGAACAGGTGCACCATCCAGCGCGGCAGCGCGGCGCCGCAGGCGTCCGCCATCTTCTTCAGGCCCTTGACGTTGGTCACCGGCATGATGCCCGGCAGCACCGGCGCGTAGACGCCCGCGCGCGCAAGCCGATCGCGGAAGCGCAGAAACACGTCCGGGTCGAAGAAGAATTGCGTGATGCCGCGCGAGGCGCCGAGCGCGAGCTTCTTTTTGAAGTTGTCGATCTCGTGATCGAAGCTGGGGCTGGCCGGATGCTTCTCGGGATGCACGGCGACCGAAATATCGAAGCCGCCGATGCGCGCTGCCGCTTCCACCAGTTCCGCGGCGCTCCGATAGCCTTGCGGATGCTGCAGATAGGGCAAGCCGACGCCGCCCGGCGGATCGCCGCGCAGCGCGACGATGTGCTTGACGCCGGCGCGGCGATAATCGCGCAGCACGCTGTCGACTTCAGCGCGGCTCGCGGCGACACAGGTGAGGTGCGCCGCGGGCTTCAGCGTCGTTTCCGCCAGAATGCGCGCGACGATGCGGTGCGTGCGGTCGCGCGTGGAGCCGCCGGCGCCGTACGTGACCGAAACGAAACTCGGCGCCAGCGGCTCGAGCTTGCGGATCGAGTCCCAAAGCTGCGCCTCGAGCGCGTCCGTCTTGGGCGGAAAGAACTCGAACGAAACGCGGGGTTTGCCGACGCGCTCGGCGGATTCGGCTAGCAAATGTTGGGCCTTCGCGGTCATGTCTTGTCCCCGGCCCAGATTTTCACAGTTAGAGCGTCACGCTTCTTTGGCGCGAGCGTCGTCGCCTTCATCTTCGGTATTCCCGCTGCGGCGCACCATTCCGCAATCTCGGCATCCGCAAAACCGAGCCGGCGATGCGCGTGCTCCTCGCGCAGGAATTCCAGATGGTGCGGCGCAAAGTCGACGATGACGAGCCGCCCGCCCCGCTTCAGCATGCGCGCCGCCTCGGTCACGGCGCGTCCCGGATCGGAGAGGAAGTGCAGCACCTGGTGGATCGTCACGAGATCGGCCGCGCCCGCTTCGATCGGCGGCGCGTACGCATCGCCAAAGCGCACCGCCGCCTTGGCTCTCAAATCGTCGAGCGAAGCGCGCGCGATGGCGAGCATCTGGCGCGAGGTGTCGAAGCCCTCGGCGCGCCGGACGCGATCGGCGAACAGCTGGATCATGCGCCCCTGCCCCACGCCGACATCGACCATCAGTTCGAACGGGCCTTTGCCGGCCGCAGCGAGAATGGCGCTGTCGATGTCCGCTTCCGGCAGATGCAGCGCGCGCACGCGCTCCCAGTCGGCGGCGTTGCGCTCGAAATACTGCGCGGCCATCTCGTCGCGCGCGGCGCGCACGGCGCTTAAGCGCTCTGCATCGCGCGCGAGCAGCGGATCGGCGGGATCGAGCATGCCGAGCAGCGCTTCCGCGAAGTGACGTTCCGTCGTGTATGCGCGAGGCAGGCGGTAGAACACCCACGCCCCTTCCGGCGCACGCTCCACCAGCCCGGCTTCCGTCAACAACCTGAGGTGACGACTGACGCGCGGCTGGCTTTGGTCCAGCGCCTGCGCCAGCTCGCCAACCGCCAGCTCGCCCTCTGTGAGCAAAGCCAGCGCCCGCAGCCGCGTCTGCTCGCCGGCCGCCTTCAAGGCGCCGACCACCCGGCGCGCGTCGCGCCGCTCCGGAACCGGCTGGATTGGAGATATAAACATGTCTTTATATGACATGGGGCCGCGCCTGGGGAAAGCTCCTTTTTTCGGAGATGGGGCGCGGCACTTTTCACTGATCTGTGACCCGCCTGCCGCACCGCCCGAATTCGTCTTGAGGCTCATGGGTTTGGCGCTCCATCGCGCGCGTGACCTTGGTCGCGGGTTCGCCGGACAGCCGGCGCCAAAGTTGATTAACCACCAGCCGTCATTATCTGCGGCGCTTGTGGGGGTGCCTGCGTATGAAGCGCGCATTATCGGCGTTGGGGTTTGCGGCCTGTTTGGCCGCGCCAGCGATTGCGAATGCGCAGGAAGCGCAGAGCGATCCCTGGGAAAGTTTCAATCGCGACATGTTCGCGGTGCACGAAAGCGTCGATCGGGCCGTGCTCGAGCCGGTTGCGCGCGGCTATCGCGCGATCACGCCGCGTCCGGTGCGCCGCGGTGTTTTGAACTTTCTGCGCAATCTTCGCGCTCCGGTGATCTTCGCTAACGACATGTTGCAGGGCGAGTTCGGCCGCGCCGGCACGACCGCAGCGCGCTTTGGCCTCAACACGACGATCGGCGTCGCCGGTGTATTCGATCCGGCGACGAGCGTCGGACTCGAACGCCACGACGAAGACTTCGGCCAGACGCTCGCCGTGTGGGGCGTCGAGTCCGGCCCTTACATTTTCGTGCCGCTGCTTGGACCGACCACCGTGCGCGACGGCGCGGGCCGCATCGTCGACATCGTTTTCGATCCGCTCACCTGGGCGGAGTTCGACGAAGTGGACCAAGTGCGCGTAGGCCGCACGCTGCTCGCCAGCGTCGCCGCGCGCGAACTGGTGCTTGAAACGGTTGAGGATATTCGCCGGGATTCGCCAGATCCATACGTCACGATCCGCTCGTCCTATGGCTTGCTGCGCGAAAGCGCGATCCAAAACGGTCCTGCAGACGTCCAAGATTTGCCGGAGTTCGAGGACATTGATGAACAACCGGCAACACAAGAGCCGGACGCGCTTGTCGATGGGGAGAATTCGCAACAGTCAGCGCCCGTAGAAAAACCCACACACGCAGTAGCGTTGGCGAAAGGCTTTTCTGCCACCACATCCCTGGCCGCTGCAGGAGATTGGAAGTGACGACGCATGCCTTCACCCGGTCCGCATTCCTGAGCGGCGTGTTGAGCGTCGCGCTCATGGCTTCGGCGACCGAAGCGCACGCCGCGCGCAACGCCGAAGCTGAGGAGTACGTGCAGCAGAACGCCGCGACCGCGCTGCGCACGCTGAGCGATCGCAACCTTTCGTCAACCCAGCGCCGCCAGACCTTCGACCGGCTGATGGCGCAGTTCGCCGACATGCCGCGCATCGCCCATTTCGTGCTCGGCCGTTACGGATCGCAGCTGCGCGCCGACGCGTCGCTGCGGAGCGAATGGACGCGCACGTTCCAGGATTATGCGATCGCCGTCTACGAAGCGCGGCTCGCCGGTTTCGGCGGCAGCGCGATCCGCGTCACCGGCTCGGTCGAGCGCGTGCCGGGGCGCGACGTGATCGTCACCAGCGAATTGATCCCGCGCGACGGGGCTCGGCCCATGACCGTGCAATGGCGCCTGCTGCGCTCGGGCGAGGCGTGGAAGGTCGTCGACGTGTCGCTGCTGTTCGAGGGCAACCAGATCTGGCTGGCGCAGCAGCAGCAGCGCGACTTCCTGGCCGAACTCGACCGCAACAACGGCGACATCCGCGCGCTGATGACCACCATCCGCGACCAGACCGCCTCGATGCGCGACCGCGTCATGGCGCGGAGCTGAGCGCGCAAAGGAGCGCGGCTCTTCGGAGCCGCATTTCCCGCCTCCGAACCAACGCCGCTCTGAAGAGCCGTGGTCCATCATCGCGGATCGACGACTTCGATCGGAAGGCGCAGGCGCTCCAGTTGGGGGCGCACGACCGACGCGTCGCCAACGACGACCCAGACGAAATTGTCGGCGTCGATATAGCGGCGGGCGGTGTCGTCGAGCGCTTGGGTGGTCATGCCGCGATAGCGGTCGGCGACGGTTTCCCAGTAATTGTCGGGGCGGTCGTAGAGCGCGTTCGACCGAAGCGCGCCAAGCACCGCGGGCGATGTTTCGAACTGGCCCGACAATTGGCGGATGTTGCCCGGGATGTTGCGATTGAGCTCCGCGGGCCTCACGCCGTCATTGGTCAGAAAAGCGTTCACCTGCTCCAGCGTCGCCGCGATCGAGTCGCCGGTGCGATCGGCCTGCACCGGCGCCTGGATGATATACGGGACGCGGTGCTCCACGAGGTTGACGCTGCCGCGGGCGCCGTAGGACCAGCCGCGCCGTTCGCGCAGCTCCATGTTGATGCGCGCCAGGAAGGAGCCGCCGAGCACTTCGTTCGCCGCGGTGAGATTCAGGAGATCGTCCGTGCCTTGAGCATTGAGCACCTGCCCCGCGAGGATGAAGGATTGCGGCGACTGCGGCCGGTTCACGATGACGATGCGCGGATCCGTGGCCGGGATCGCGACGTCGAAGTTCTTCACGCCGCGCGCCACAGCCGGCGCGCTCCAATCGCCAAGCGCGCGGTCCAATGCCGCGGTGACGCGGTTGAGCGGCAGATCGCTGACAACGAAGATCGTCGCATTGTCCGGACGGATCCATGCCTGATGGAAGGCGATGAGTTCGTCGCGCGTCAGCGAGCTGACGACTTCCGCCGTGCCCGAGCCGCTGAACGGACGGCCATACGGGTGATCGGTTCCGTAGAGCAGACCGGGCAGCGTGCGCGAAGCGATGGCGCCAGGGTTAGTCAATTCGGAAGCGATCGACGCGAGTTGCTGACGGCGCAAGCGCTCCACTTCGGAAGGCTCGAACGCGGGATTGCGGATGACATCGGCGAGCAGCGTCAGCGACGGATCGAGGTTGGTGCTGAGCGCGGTCAGGCCGACGGCCGTGCGGTCGAGCGAGGCGCCGCTGGTGATGTTCGCGCCAAGGCGTTCTTGCGCTTCGGCTATCTGGATCGAGTTGAGACTGGTGGTGCCCTCTTCCAGCAGGTTGAGCATCAAGGCCTGCGTGCCAAGACGGTTGGCCGGATCGGCGGCGGTGCCAGCGTCGAACTCGACGGTGATGTAGCTGACAGGCACTGCCGTGCGCTGCGCGTAGACGACTTCAATGCCGTTCGACAACCGAGCGCGCCGAATGTCCGGGAAATCGAGCGCGGACGAATCGCCGACTGCTGGCATTTGCCGCGGCGTGGTCGGCCCGGTTACAGGCGGCGGGCTCGCTGCAGCTTGCGCACGGCTCGTCGCAGGCGGCTCTTCATAGGGCTCGCGTTGGCCCGGATCGACCCGCAGCGCGTAGACAGGACGCGTGAGCCAGCGCTGCATCGCGGCGCGGACCTGCTCGGGCGTTACCGCAGCGAGGGCATGCAGGCGCTGACGCTGGAAATCGGGGTTGTCCGCGTAGAGCATGCCTTCGGCGAGCGCGACGGCCTTGCCACTGAAGCCGCCGACGCGCTCGAGCCCTTGAATGCGCGTCGAGAGCGTCCGCATCACGGTGCGGCGCACTTCGTCTCCGGTGGGGCCGTTGGCGATGAAGTCGGCGATGATCTCGTCGAGACGGCGCGAAACCGCCGCCGCGTCCTGGCCGGGCTTCACGTCGACCTGCACCTCGACCAGGCTCACCCGGTGAAACGGTTGCACGTCCGCCGACACGCGCACAGCGGTCTGTTCGCCGCGCACCAGCGTATTGTCTAGCCGGGAGCTGGCGAGCCCGCCCAGCACTTCTGCGCCGACTGAAAGCGGCACGATATCGTCATGCGTCAGACCTGGCACGACCCAATTGCGATAGAGGCGCGTCGTGGCCACGCGGTCATGCATAACTTCGTCGATGCGCGCAGACAGCGTGGGCACATCCGCCGCGGCCGGCGTATTCGCGGGTCCGCGGGCGATGGGACCGAAGTAGCGTTCGACCAGCGGGCGCGCTTCGGCGGCGTTGATATCTCCCGCGAGAACCAGAACCGCGTTGTTCGGGCCATAGCGCTCGCGGAACCACGCATGCACGTCCCCGAGCGTCGCCGCCGACAGATCCGCCATCGAGCCGATGGTGGAATGCCGATAAGGATGGCCTTCGGGGAAGAGCGCTTCGAGCTGGGCGTATTCGACGAGGCCATACGGCTGGTTATCGCCCTGGCGCTTTTCGTTCTGCACGACGCCGATCTGGTTGGTGAGATTCTCCTGCGTCACGGCGCCCAGCAAATGACCCATACGGTCGCTTTCCAGGAACAGCGCCCGCTCGAGCGCCGGCGTCGGCACGGTCTGGAAGTAATTCGTGCGGTCGAACCAGGTAGTGCCGTTGAGGTCGGTGGCGCCGATCTCGCGCAGCGGTTCGAAATAGTCGCCCGGCGCATTCTCCGAACCGTTGAACATCAGATGTTCAAACAGGTGCGCGAAGCCAGTTCGGCCGGGCGGCTCGTCCTTGGAGCCGACATTGTACCAGACGCTGACGGCCACCACGGGCGCCTTGCGGTCTTCATGCACCACCACGCGCAGACCGTTGTCGAGCGTGAAGGTCTCGTAGGCGATGTTGACGCGCTCGAGCAGGCGTTCGACCGCGGCGGCGTCGCTCGCCGGCGTCTGTGGCGTGACGCAGCTCGAAACAAGGACGCAAGCAGAAAAAGTCAGACCCGTCAGCCAACCGCGCACCGCGCTCTCCCCTATCTTCCGCCAAAGCACGACCGGCCTATAAACCCGCGGCGGCGGCAAAAGCCAATACCGCACGGGCTTGCTTGCGACGAGCGGCCATCCGTCGTGGTTGGTCAGGCGCGCGCGTCTACGCCGACCATGTCGCCGATCGAGTCGACGCCCTCGGCGGCGAGGAGACCGTCGAGTTCGGCGAGCAGGCGCGCGATCAGGCCCGGGCCTTCGTAGATCAGAGCCGAATAGAGCTGCACGGCGCTGGCGCCGGCGCGGATCTTGACCAGCGCGGAGGCGCCATCCTCAACGCCGCCGACGCCGATCAGCGGCAGACGTCCGGCGAGCACTTGCGCGAATTGGCGCAGCACGTGCGTGGAGATCTGGAACAGCGGCTGACCCGAAAGGCCGCCGGCTTCCTCTGCATTGTCCGACGTGAGGTGCGGTGGGCGTTGGAGCGTCGTGTTCGATACGATCAGCGCATCGAGCCCGTACTGCAGCGCGAGCTCCGCGATGTCGCGCACAGCTGTTTCGTCCAGATCGGGCGCGACCTTCAAGAACAGCGGTCGCTTTCCGTGTGCCTGTTCCAGCGGCGCGCGCGCTTCCCGCAGCCGGCCGAGCAAGTCCTCGAGCGCGCCGCGCTCCTGCAGGCCGCGGAGGCCCGGCGTGTTCGGCGAGGAGATGTTGGCGGTGACGTAGGCGGCATGCGGCCACACGCGTTGCATGCCCAGCACGTAGTCGGCGACGCGGTCGGCGCTGTCCTTGTTCGCGCCCACATTGGCGCCGACGACGCCGCGTCGCCGCGCGCGCGCGGCAAGGCAGCCGACGAACGCGTCGAGACCTTCGTTATTGAAGCCGAGGCGGTTGATGATGGCGCGATCCTCGGCGAGTCGGAAAATGCGCGGCTTGGGATTGCCGCTCTGCGGCTCCGGCGTGACCGTGCCGCACTCGACGAAACCGAAGCCGGCGGCCAGCAGCGCGTCGGGCGCTTCGCAGTTCTTGTCGAAACCGGCCGCCATGCCGATCGGGTTCGGCAAATCGAGGCCCGCAAGCGTGGTCTTGAGCCGCGGCCAGCTGTTCGCGCGCGCGCGCGGCCCCAGCCCTAGCCGCAGGGCCGCGAGCGCGGCGTTGTGGGCCGCTTCCGGATCGATCAGCCGAAGGCCCCGCGTGGCGAGATCGTGAAGGCTCACGCCCGGCGCTTGAACCGATTTTTTCCACCCGCCTAGTAGAGACTTTTTTCCTATGTCTGGGTTGCAAGTCCTGTATGCGGTGCTATGCTCCGCCGATGCAGCACGCCGACATCTGGCGCGCCATCGACGCGCTGGCCCTGCGCCGGGGGCTTTCGGCCTCGGGGCTTGCGCGCGCGGCGGGGCTCGATCCGACAACGTTTAACAAGTCCAAGCGCCAGGCCCCGGACGGGAAGCCGCGCTGGCCCTCGACCGAAAGCCTCGCCCGCGCGCTCGCCGCGGCGGAGACGGGTTGGGAGGAGTTTGCCGCCCTGCTGGCGGGGCGTTCGGGCGGCGCCGGCCGGGCCATTCCTATCGTCGGCATGGCGCGCGCGGGTGCGGACGGGTTCTTCGACGAGCAGGGCTTTCCTGTCGGCGCCGATGAAACGGTACGCTTTCCCGATCTCGGCGACGAGCGCGTCTATGCGCTCGAGATCGCCGGCGATTCCATGGAGCCGGTGTTTCGCGCCGGCGACGTCGTGATCGTGCAGCCGGGCGGCTCTGTGCGGCGCGGCGACCGCGTCGTCGTGCGCACGCGCGCCGGCGAAGTGATGGCCAAGGTGCTCGGCCGCCGCAACGAGCAGAGCGTCGAACTCATCTCGCTTAATCCCGCACACGCACCGCGCACCCTGCCGGTGGCGGAGATCGACTGGATCGCCCGCATCCTGTGGGCGAGCCAGTAATCAGAAGCTGGAGGGCCAATTCTGCGACGAATGCAGCAGCGCCGCCACGTGCACTTCATCATTGGACAGACGATAGACGATTATGAAGCGCGTCCGCGGCACCGTCAGTTCGCGCGTGCCTTCGACTCGGCCAGGCCGGCCAAGTTCCGGAAATCTGCCCAAACGACGCAGCGCAACGCGAACACGACCCTCGGCGGCTTCGGCGGCGCGCACGTTGCGCTCTGCAATCCAGTTAATCTGATGCTTCAGTTCCGCAATGAAGCGTGGAGCGAGAATGACGCGCCGACGCCTAGCCACGCGCGCGGCGAAGCTCATTCATGAACGCGTCCATCTCGCGTTCGTAGTCTTCGAGCGACACGCCCGCGCCAGCATCGAGCTCGGCCAGTCCGGCTTCAATCTCTCTTCTTGCTGCCGCATCCGCATCCAGCTGGGCCTTCACGGCGTCAGCCGCCGCTTGCTCCAATGTCATGCCAGTTCGGGCGGCGAGCTGCGCCAAGCGTTCGGCGTCGGCCTTTGGCAAGGTGAGGGTAAGCGTCGACATAGGCTCAAGCTATCACATCAATGCCGCGTCTGCACCACGAAGTTCCGACTACCGCTCCGGCTTCCACGCAGCGATGAGGCGTGGGCCGGCGGCGCGGAGGAGATCGCCGCGGATCTCGAAGGCGGCGAAGGCCGAAGTCGGAAAATGTCCCGCGAACTCGCGCGCGAGTTTCGAGCCGTCGTGGGCTTGGTGCACCAGGTTTGAGACAAGCTCGCCGAGGCCGGGATTATGGCCGACGATCACTACGCTCTCGGCGTCGCTCGCCGAGAACGCATCCCAGATGCCCTCCGGCGCGGCGTGATAGAGCGCGTCCTCGAAACGGGTCTCGATCGCAAAGTTCTGGAGCCCCAATTCGGCCGTCTCGCGCGTGCGCTCGGACGAGGAGACCAGCGCCAGCGTCGGTTTGAGGCCCGCATCTTCCATTGCCGCGCCGGCGAGCGTCGCTTCACGCCGGCCGCGACCGGTCAGCCCGCGCGCCTCGTCGCTATCGGCCTCGTGCGCGCGCACGGCTTTGGCGTGGCGGAAGAGGATGAGCGTGCGCATCGACTCGGAAGTCTGCCCGTCCCGACAAAAAGCGCAACGCCGCTCCTCTTGCCGAGCCGGGCAAAGCCGGAACCCCAAGCTTGGGGTGCTGCTGGCAGCCTCGGTCCGGCGGAGCAGCGCTGACTTTGCGCGGCGCGCCGCGGGCGCTTAAATCGGTGTTTCGCTGGATTCGCCGATGACCGATCTCGCCACCCTCGCCGCCGCCGCCAAGGCTTGGCCTTTCGAACAGGCGCGCCTGATCGTCGAGCGGCTGAAGAAGCATCCGAAGGATGTCGTGATCTTCGAGACCGGCTACGGGCCGTCCGGCTTGCCCCACATCGGCACGTTCCAGGAGGTCGCGCGCACGATCATGGTGCGCCACGCCTTCCGCGTGATGACGGGCGACAAGATCAAAACGCGCCTCATCGCCTTCAGCGACGACATGGACGGCCTGCGCAAAGTGCCGGACAACGTGCCGAACAAGGAGCTGCTGCAGGCCAACTTGCACAAGCCGCTGACGCAAGTCCCGGATCCATTCGGTTGCTGCCAGAGCTTCGCGCACCACAACAACGCGCAGCTGCGCGTGTTTCTGGACAGCTTCGGGTTCGAGTACGAGTTCATGTCCTCGACCGAACAGTACACGTCCGGCGCCTTCGACAAGACGCTGCTCACCATGCTCGATCGCTACGACCAGGTGATGGCGATCATGCTGCCGACGCTGGGCGAAGAGCGGCGCGGCACCTACTCTCCTTTCCTGCCGATCAGCCCGAAGACGGGCCGCGTCTTGCAGGTCCCGACGCTCGCGCGCAATTTCGAAAAGGGCACGATCACGTTCCAGGACGAGGATGGCGCGCGCACTGAAGTCCCTGTCACGGGCGGGCATGTAAAAATCCAATGGAAGCCGGATTGGGCGCTGCGCTGGACCGCGCTCGGCGTCGATTACGAGATGTCAGGCAAGGACCTGATCGACAGCGTCCAGCAGAGCTCGAAGATTTGCCGCGTCTTGGGCGGGACGCCGCCGGAGGGCTTCAATTATGAGCTCTTTCTCGACGAGCACGGCCAAAAAATTTCGAAGTCGAAAGGCAATGGTCTGACGATCGATGAGTGGCTGCGCTATGCGCCGCCGGAGAGCCTCGCCTATTACATTTATCAAAAGCCCAAGACCGCAAAGAAGCTCTACTTCGACGTGATCCCGAAGGCTGTCGACGAGTATCTCTCGTTCATCGATGCCTATCCGAAGCAGAACGAAGCGGAGCGGCTGGAAAACCCGGTGTGGCATATGCACTCCGGTAAGCCGCCCGCCCCGGAAATGGCCGCGCAGTATCAGGCCAATGCGACGGTCGCACCGGCGACGATCACGTTCGCGCTGCTGCTCAATCTCGTCGCCGCCGCCAACGCGGAGACGAAGGAGCAGCTCTGGAAGTTCATCGCCAAGTACGCGCCGGGCGCCTCGCCTGCTACGCATCGGATGCTCGACCGGCTCTGCGGCTACGCGATCGCCTACTACGAAGGCTTCGTGAAACCCACGAAACGCTTCCGCGCGGCGACCGAGAAAGAGCGTGCAGCCTTCAACGACTTGATCGAACGCTTCGAAGCCTTGCCCGCGGACACGACCGACGCAGAGACGATTCAGAACGAGGTGTACGCCGTCGGCAAAGAGCACGGCTTCGAACCGCTGCGCGACTGGTTCAAGGCGCTCTACGAAGTGTGCTTCGGCCAGGAGGCTGGCCCGCGCTTCGGCAGCTTCGCCGCCATTTTTGGCGTGCGCGAAACGGCGGCGCTCCTGCGCAAGGCCCTAGCGGGCGACCTCCTCAACGCCGCCTGACCAGGTTGCAATCAAAGGTTATTGTGGGTAACAAGGCGCCGCATTGCCTGGCGTGGGGCAAGGATGGACGGGGCGGAGCCGCAGCACGGCGCACATTCGCTCGATGAGGCGGGGCTCGACGTCGCGCGCCTCGGCTTTCATCGCGCGCACAAGCGTCGCTCCGCCAAGCGCGTGCTCTATTTCACGCAAGCTGTCGTGTTCGCCGCGATCGTCGCCAGTTTCGTTTGGGCAATTCGAGCAGCGCCATCCCTCACCTGGACGATCGTGCACTATGGTGCGTTTGCGCTGTTCGCGACTGCGATCACCTGGCGGTTCATCGCCGCGTCGAATCTAAAGCCCCTCCTCTGGCGCCTCGCCGCGCCGGCAGTTTGGCCCACGTACACGATCCTCTGCCCGCTCTATCGTGAAGCGAACGTTCTTCCCGATCTCATCGCTTCGCTGCAGCGTCTTGATTATCCGCAGCACGCGCTCGACGTGCTGTTGCTTGTTGAAGGCGACGATCAGCACACGCTGGACGCCGCGCTTGCGGCAGCGAACGGGCAACTCATCCGCGTCGTCATCATCCCACCTGCGTCGCCGCGCACCAAGCCCAAAGCGCTGAATGCCGGGCTTGCGCTGGCGCGCGGGGAGTATCTCGTCGTCTACGACGCCGAGGATCGGCCACATCCGCAGCAGTTGCGCGCCGCGTTGGCTGCATTCGAAGATGGCGGCGAACGCCTGGCATGCCTACAGGCGCCGCTGGAGATCGACAACGCGGAGCAAGCGTGGATCGCGCGCCAGTTTGCGGCGGAATACGCGATCCAGTTTCGGGAGATATTGCCGTTGCTAGCCCGGTTGCGGTTGCCGCTGCCGCTCGGCGGCTCCAGCAATCATTTCCGCACATCCGCGCTGCGCGCGAGCGGGGGCTGGGATCCATTCAATGTCAGTAAGGATCGCGCGAAATTCGCGATGAGTTACGCGCACTTACAGAGAGGCGCCTTTGACGTCCCATTGCTCTCCCAATCGTTCGCAAGTGCTTGGTAGGGAAGCGGAAAACAACGTCCTCCGTTAACGTCACCGAAGATGCGCGTGCTTTTCTCTTGTAAACTCAGTTGGTTGTGACGCGCTCGCGCAGACGAATCCCATTCGCGTCTCAAACCAAACAATCCTGTGGATAAGCGTCGAGAAGATGCAGGCTGCGCAGCATACGAAGCGCACCGACGGCGCCTTGAGGCGCCTCCATCCAACACCGAGAAACGGGAGCACGGGCTGTGGCCACTAAAACCATGACGCGCGAACAACTGCACGAGCTCGTCTGGTCTAAGCCAATCACCAAGCTCGCCGCGGAATTGGGCGTGTCCGACGTTGGCCTTTCGAAGATCTGCAAGCGACATGACGTGCCAACGCCGCCACGCGGATATTGGGCGCGCCTCGAAGCTGGGTACACAGACCCCAAATTGCCCCTGCCTAAGCGCAAAGACGACGTTCCGGAGCGCATTGCGATCTCGCCCACGCTCGGGGTCCTGCCGGACGATGCACAAGCTCAGATCACGCGCGCCAAGGAAGAGCGGAACGAGCAGCCAAAGATCGAACTTCGCACGAATGTTCCGACGCCCGACCTTCACGCCAAGCTCCGACGCACAGCCGACAGGCTTCGCGCCGGCAAGGTCAATAAGGAGGGATTGGTCGAAGCAACGGGCGCTGGCATGTGTGGCGTCGTCGCCCGGCCGAGCGATGTCGAGCGCCTCATATCGTTGTTGGACGCCCTCGTGCCGGCGCTTGAGCGTAAAGACATTTCATTGACGCCGGAGGGGCAAAGCTTGCGCGCCTCGCGTGGCGATGACGCCGCAGTCTTTCGACTTAGCGAGATTCTGCACAAAGAGCCGCACATACCGACAGCTGAAGAGATGGCGGCCGAAGACAAACGCCAGAAGCGTCTTGCCCGGGAACGCGGCTGGAGCACGTATGGGCTCACCAACCCGCGCGCATATCCAGACTTCGATTGGGTCCGCAAAGGCCAATTTAGCATCGCCCTCGATAGCAATGGCTCCGGAGCACGCCGCACCTGGTCGGACGGCAAGAACCAGACGCTCGAGAGCTTGCTGCCCAATATCGTCGCCGGGTTCGACATCTTCCTCATTCGGGGCAAGGCCCAACGCGAAGAACGCGAAGAGCGCTCCCGGCAATGGAACGAAATGCAGCGCCGGCGAGGCCTCGCACACCAACGCACCGATCGCGAAAAGAAACGGCACGAATGCCTGGCTCACGTACTGACGATTCATCGCGAGATTGCCGAGCTTGAACGGTGGTTGGCTCATGCGTCTGCGCTGCCGGCATCGCAACACGAACGGTTTCTCGCCTGGAGTCGCGAACGCCTGACGAGACTTTATGCCAAGGTTGATGGATCGGGCATGGAAAACTGGCTGGCCAATGACAACCTCTTTCAAGAGCCCGACCCGCTACACGATCCACTCGGCGATCCTCCGAAGGGTTACTGGTGATTCCCGAAGGTATGATCGAGTAAGCGACCTTCCGCCGAGTTGCGCACTGTGCGCTCGTCCGTGAAGGCGTTCAGAGCCCGCATAGTGTAGCGAACTGACCGGCCGAGCTTCACGAACATTGGTCCCTTCCCCAATCGCCGCCATGCTTCGAGCGTTTTCACGCTGACCGACAGTATTGCGGCGGTTTCATCCACGGTTAGGCGTCGGTCCTGCTGGGTCGCTTCCGCACTGGATGGCACAAGCTTCGTCGGACGCCGCAACTGCTTGCGCGGCGCAAGGGGCGCAACCGGCGTCAAAGTTGGGGCAAGCCCGGATTTGATCGCCAACGGCACGCATGCAGGCTCAACGGCGACAGACAACTGCTGAACGGGCGCATCCGCAAAGGCAAACGCCAGTTGCTCCGCCGATGAATGTCGTTTGACCTTGCGCGCGGGATTCATGGCGAGCCTGTTCGATTGGCCTCGCATCATGTGCGACTCTGACGCTCAGTCGAAGCTGATTAGTCCCGCGGTTGAGAAGCGCGCGGCGATCGCGCGCAGATTTGCGCACGCCTGATGGAAACGTGATGCAACGCGCGCGGAGATTGGTCATGTCATCGTCGCGCACGGCGTCGCACTATGTATCCAACGTTGCGTTGGACGGTATTGCTTCTCGTGGCAACGCGCGCGGCCTCAATTCGCGTCCCAAGTGAAAAGCTCATCGCTCCAGGCCGAGCGACGGCGTGGCTTTGATCTTTCCGTTCGCGATCGAGATCGAATAATTCTTGCCGATCGCGAGCTGCTGCCCTGCCGCGAGCGGCGCCAGCGCGACGCCATCATTGCGTTCAAGCATGGCGACCCGGCCTTGGTGGAGAATCTTGACGCCGCGCACAATCCAGTCGCGCTGCAATCCGTCGTCGATGGCGACCGCGCGCTTGCCGAGGCCTTTCGCAAAGGCCTTCGTCTCCCTCGTAAGTTCGAACTCACGAAGACGCTTGAGGGCGCCGGTCTCGAACTCGAACCGGCCAGTTAAATCCCTGCCGCCGGTTTTCTCGCGCTCGTGCCACGCGATGCGTTGCGCGAGCGCGTCGCTCACCGCCGGCGTCGATGGCAGTTTGCCCTGTTCGCCCGCAATCCCTCTCGCTAATTCGCGATCAAGCTCGGTCTCGGCGCGGGCGGTGACCTGAGCTTCGAGCGGCAGCGCTGAGAGAGTATGAATCTTCACGCGGTTACCCCGCCCCTCATGTCGATGCGGCTCGATCGCGACGAGACCGCCGGGCTCGATCCCGGCGACGGCTGGGGCGCGGATGTTGACGAAAACAGGCCCATGGGAGGGACTGCGGACGATCGCGTAGGCCTTGCCTGGGCCATCGCCGCGTCGGCCCGTCTCGATCACCTCCCCAACAAAGCGACCCATCGAAGGACGGTAGAGGCGCAGCTTCCCCTCGCCTGGCGCCAGCTCGCGCCCGAGCCTGCGGCGAATGTCGAGGCCGCGGCCAATCTCCTGCAAGCGCGCGCTCCAGTCCGGCTCGAACCGGAAGCGGCTTCGCTTTCTCTCATGCGCCAACCCCATGTGCGCGAGTTCGCGCACGCGGTTGCGGAGCGCTGCCCGAAGCACCGGCTCCAGTTCTCGGCCGACGGACTGAATGCGGACCGTTCGATTGCGCGGGATCTGGGCTTCGAGCAGCTGATCGAGCCGCGTGTGGCGTGGCGCCCGCGTCTCTCGTTCAAGCGCCAGACGTTCGTCTTCGGGACCGCGATTTCCGAGCATCTCAGTGGCGACATCACGGGCGGCGTGACGAAGCCCGCGGCCCACGTAGTCGCGCGGGATGATAAGTTCTGGGCCATCACGGCGCCGGCCACGTAGAATGATGTGGACGTGCGGGTTGTCGGTGTTGTGGTGGTCGACGGCCACCCAATCGAGTTCGAAGCCGAGATCGCGCTCCATCCTCGCCATCGTTGCGCGGGTGAAGTCTTTAAGGTCCTCAATCCGCGCGCCGCTTTCGGGCGCAAGCATGAGGCGAAAGTGTCGCTTGTCGGCGCTCGCCCATTCCTCAAGCCGCGGGTGCGCATCCACCTCATCGTGTTCGCGGTCGTAAAACTGCCCCTTCTCTCCGTCGGCTCCAGCGCCGTCGCGCTCTAGATATTTGCCGTGCGCCGCCAGCCTACCCGCCGCGCCACCACCGTGACTTTTATAAAACACGGTCGCGACGACGCGTTGGCGTCCATCCGCAGTGAAAGCGGTTTTCCCTCCTTTCAGGCGAGATCGTCGGGCGCTTCCACTACGTTCGGAGATTAGCTTCGAGAGCTTGGCGCCGAGGCCGCCGCTGCGGGCGCCAGACGATCCGCGCCCTTTCTGCACCGTGCCTCGGACGCGATCGTCCTCCCTAAACACCTGCATGTCTCGCACAGCTAGGAGTGCATGGTCGCGCTCGTTCGGCCGCATGAGCGGCGAAGTGCGCAACATCTCTGAGAGCGAGGCTTTCGGCATGTGCTGCGGCGCTCGTCGTTGAATCCGCGCCATTGCGGCGCTTCTTGCCGCGTTAGAATTCGCGCTGCCGCATCAAAATGCTAGGCGCTGCAAGCCTCAGAAGAAAACCTGCGGCGCCCTTTATCTTGCTCTCCACCATCGCCCCGCCGCAGCCCAGATTCCTGCTTCCCTTCGCGCGTTCTATTTTGAGCATCGCTGCATCGTCATCAGGTGTTGCCGCATGTGGCAGAGTGTGATCACGCGTAGGCGAGGCGATTAGAGTCTTCGCCACACGCCTTCGATCAAATCGACGCTCACAGGTCCCCAATAGCGTCCGTCGAAACTGTCGTCTGTGTCGCCTAAGAGGAGAACTTCACCTCGGCCCAAGACGCGGCATCCGCGCCAGGCCGTCAGCCGAAGACGGCCGTCATCAGCAGGAGAAAGAACAGCAACAGCGCGATGAAGGCCATAGTCATCACCACCAGCATCGTCGTCGACGCTGACGTCGGCATGCTGGTGCTCATCCTCGGCGCCGATGACGACGATGTTGTCACCGCTGACGAGAAGGCGGCGTCCGTCGCCGCACACACGGGCCCCGGCGCCAGCCGCGACACGCTTGATGAAACGATCGGTGGCGTCCTCGAACCCACGCCGCCGCGCCTCCTCCGGCGCCACGTCGCGCGGCCGGACAGTGACGAAGGCGCCCACAGTGACGGCCGCATCCGTGCGCACGTAGAGGCCTTGCGGTACGGACGGGCTCGGATTGTAGAGTATGAGGTCGCGCGGCGCGGCGAGCGCGGCCGCGGCCAGCGCGGCGGCCAAGCCGATGCCCAACATCAGGACCGATCGAGCTCGTTTGATCATCGTCCCGGCTCAAGCAGATTCCACGCCGCGGAGTGCTTTTGGGGTCGGCCTTGGGGTTGCCCGGAATTCCACCCCCAAAAAGCCGGCGAAAACAACTATATAGGCCTAGGCTTGAATGTGGACTTGGGATCGGACGCGGGAAAAGCTTGACTTTTTGGGGATGTTAGCTAACTTGGCGAACATGACAGCGACCACGAAGATCTCGGCGGCAGAGTTTCAGAACAATTTCGGCCGCTACACCGACGCCGCCAAGCAGGCGCCGGTCGTCGTCACACGATACGGGCGCGACGAACTCGTCGTGCTTTCGGCCGCCGAATACCAGCGCATGCGGGCCTCCTTCCGGCGCGTCGTGGTGCTCAACGAGACGACCCCTGACGAGGCGGCTGAACTCTTCCAAGCGCTCGCCAACGCACCGGCCTCGCCTGAGGCACAAGCGCTCGACCACTTGATGGATGACGCGACCCGATCGGGCGCGTGACCTCCACCTAGATGATTCCGAAAGCGCCGCAAGCCGGCATGGTCTTGCACTATAGCTTCCTGTGGAAGCACGAAGCCGAGCGCGGTCAGGACGAAGGCGCGAAGGATCGTCCCGTCGTCGTGCTCGTCCTCTTGGCTGAGGGCGAGGAAGTGGTGGTTGCGCCGATCACGACCGTTCCGCCTGCGCAAGGCGCGCCCGCTGTCGAGGTGCCACAGCGCGTACGCGAGCATTTGGGTCTCGATGCGGACCAATCCTGGATCAGCGTCGCCACGCTCAATCGCTTCGTTTGGCCTGGTCCTGATCTGCGGCCCGTGCCTGGCAGCAATCCGGCGGACGCGCTTTACGGTTTCATTCCGCAACAGTTGCTTGACGCTGCCAAGCAGAGCGCAATGGCTGAACTTGCCAAGCGCGTGCCTGGTCTCGTCGTGCGCCGCACCGAAGAATAGAGCGGTCGCTTGTAAGCGAATTTGGACGGCCGCCGCCCAAAGTAAGCACAATTGTACGCGCAAAAGCGATTTTGGACCCCAACCGCGCAATCTCTCTCTTTGGGGTGGGCGGGCGGGCCCTGCGACAGGGATGGAAGCCCGAAGGGCCGAGACCGCGAAGCGGGCTCGGTGCGAAGCACGAGAGTCCGGCCGCCGGCTCTGCCGGCGGGTCGCCCACACACGGGTGACACAAAGACATGTCCGCTGACTGCACCGCGAGTGACTGCGCAGCGAGGGTGGGCGGGTGGGAATAAGGCCGCACACTTTCGCGGTATGACCGGAGAATACGCGATCGCTCGGCGAGATCGCTGCAGCGCTTGGAAAAGCAGCAAGCAGATCAGCCGCCGCCGCCTTGGGGCTGAGGGCTGATGGAAAAGGCGGCGGCGGCATCGAGACGCGGCCCACGTACGATGCCATCGCCTCTAGCCTATGATAGCGAGGCGATGTCACGCAGCAAAGCAATGTCGTCGCGCCGGCCACGCCGCAATTCGCGCGAAAGGCGGTGTTTGAGGGATCGCGCGAGCGCGTGCGTATGATCTAGATGCGCGGCCTTGCGCGCGCGTGTTCACCGCAAGAAATATTTGAGATCGCCGTATCCCACGACGCTTTTCGCGCGTTAGCCCGCCATAGTTTCGAGGGGACTCCGAACATGAAAAGCTCGCTCCTCTGCGCCGTGGCGCTGGCCGCGTTGCTTGTCGCATCGACAGCCACCGCGCAGCACACGGGCCATCCCATGCCAACTGCGCCGCCCACGGCGCAGACTTCGCCTCCACCTCCCCCGCCACCGGCGCCACCGCCACCGCCAGCGCCGACACCTGCGCCAGATCACGAAGCCATGGAGCACGACGCGCCTCAAACGACGCCCGCGCCGCAGATGGACCAGATGGGCGCGATGGACCACGGCATGGATCACATGATGGCCGCGCTCGGGCCCTATTCGATGGCGCGCGAAGCCTCGGGCACCAGTTGGCAGCCGGATGTGACCGAACACACGATGCTTCAAACCATGCACGGGCCCTGGATGCTGATGGGTCACGTCATGTTGAACGGCGTCTATAGCTGGCAGGACGGACCGCGCGGCGACGAGAAGGCCTTTCTCGCCGGCATGATCATGGGCGTGGCGCGCCGCGATCTCGCCAATGGCGACACCATCCAATTCCGCGGCATGCTCTCGCCCGATCCGTTCATGGGACGCAGCGGCTATCCATTGCTGCTGGCCGCGGGCGAAACCGCCGACGGCGTCACCCCACTCATCGATCGCCAACACCCGCATGAATTGGTGATGGAGCTGTCGGGCTCCTATTCACATCGCCTGTCCGGCAACAGCAGCGCCTTTGTCTATCTCGGCTATCCGGGCGAGCCCGCATTCGGTCCGCCCGCTTTCATGCACCGCACCTCGGCGATGGACAGCCCCGAAGCGCCGATCACGCACCATTGGTTCGATTCCACCCACATCACCTTCGGCGTGCTGACGGCAGGCTATGTGCGCGACGATTGGAAGATCGAGGTCTCGCAATTCACTGGCCGCGAGCCCGACGAAGACCGCTATGATTTCGATGAACCCACGTTCGATTCAACGTCGGTGCGCTTGAGCTGGAATCCAACCGAGCGTTGGGCGCTGCAAGCATCGTGGGCCGATCTCGAAAGCCCCGAGCAATTGGAGCCGGAGGTCGACGAGACGCGCTGGTCGGTGAGCGCCGCCTACACGATGCCGCTTGGCGAAGGTAGCTTCTGGTCGACCACGCTCATCTATGGCGAAAAAGATCCAACCGACGAGGAACGTCTCGCAGGGCTCGCCATCGGAACCGCTTATCGGCCCAATCCCGACTGGACCTTCTTTGCCCGCGCCGAAGAAGTCGACAGTCACGATCTTGCGCCAGAGGTTGAAACAGTCGCCAAAGCATCGATCGGCGCGATCCGCGATTTCCGCATTCGCGACAACGTCACCTTCGGCGTCGGCGCGCTTTATTCGCACAATTTCGTGCCTGATGATCTCGAGCCCGCCTACGGCGGCGATCCGGACGGCGCGATGGCCTTCGTCCGGCTGCGCATCGGTTAGACTCAAGCCGAGTCCGGCTTAAGCCTTAGCGGCTTTCAGCTCAAACAAGCGCGCCATGCCGCGAACGCATTTGCGGTCGAGCGCATAGGTCCCGGGACGCTTGTCTGCGACTTGCCTGATCAATCCGGCGCCCTTGAGGCGGGTAAGCGGCAGCGACAGCGATGAGGCTTTCACCTTGAGAACGGCGGCGATTTCCGCAGCCGACAATGCATGCGGCGCGCGCGCCATCAGTACGCGAAACACCGCCAGCCGCGTCGTCTGCGCCAGCGCGCCCAGCACATGAACCGCCTCTTCGTCTGAGAGGTTGGCGCCTGCTTTCATCGGCGGCTAGAGCCTGGCGCGCACGCCCAGTACGAAGCGCGTGTCGCTCTCGTCTCCGCCTGCGGCGCTCGCATAGTCGGCCGTGTCGCCAAGCTTGGTCTCATACGTGACGCCGACATAGGGCGCGAAGTTGCGGGTGATGTCGTAGCGAAGGCGCAAGCCCAGTTCGACATTCGTCACGCCCGCGCCGGTCTCCAATTCGGGAACATCGTCGGCCGAGAAATTGATCTCGGCGCGCGGCTGCAGGATGACGCGCTGCGTGAGGCGCGCATCGTATGAGCCTTCCAAGCGGGCGCTGACTTCGCCCTCGTCGGAGACGAAGACCGCGCCCGTGGTCTCAAACCAATAAGGCGCAACGCCCTCAAAGCCGAGCACGGCGTAGGCGCGGTTGGGGCTGGGCTCGATATCGTAACGCACGCCCGCCTGGAGATCGAAGTAAGGCCCGATCGCGCGCGAATAGAGCGCCTGCACTTCCGCGCTCTCGACATCGTTTTCGTTTGCCTCGCCTTCGGTCTTGAAAACAAAGCGGTTGAGGTCGCCGCCGATCCAGCCCTCGCCTTCCCAATGAAACGCGGTCTCATCGTCGCCGAACTGAAGCTCAGCCGTGTCCACCATCAGATTGGAGACGATCGCCCCGCCATGTTCGCGCCGCAACTGCCCGCGCGCGGCCGCCATCTCTTCAGCGCTGTAAAAGCGCTCCGCCGCATGATCGGTCGGCGCCGGCGGCGGTGGATCGTCGCCGACAGCGTCGTCTTGCGCGCCATGCCCCATTTGCGCGTGATCCATTTGCGAATGGTCCATCGCGCCATGGTCCATCTGCGAATGGTCGGCGTCATCTTCCTCGCTAGTGTCCGCCGGCGCTTGTGTCTGCGGCGGCGATGTCGGCCAGGGCATCTGCATGGCCGGCGGCTCGCTCTGCGCGAAGACCGGCGTCGCCAGCACGACGGGCGCTGCGGCTGCGATGATCAGCGTCCATTTCATGAGCGCGTCTCATCGAGCGGGCGCACGGTGACGACGCGGAACATGCCGGCGTGCATGTGATAGAGGAGATGGCAATGAAACGCCCAATCGCCGGGCGCATCGGCGGTGAGGTCGAATGTGACCTTGCCGCCCGGCAGCACATTGACCGTGTGCTTGCGCGGACGCTTGCCGTCAGGACCCGTCAACAACTCGAAGAAATGGCCGTGCAGGTGGATGGGATGGGCCATCATGCTGTCGTTGACGAGCGTCACGCGCACGCGCTCGTCGCGGCGAAATGGAATGGGTTCGACCACTTCGCTGAAGCGTTCGCCGTCGAACGACCACATGAAGCGTTCCATGTTGCCGGTCAGGTGCAATTCAAGCGAACGCGTCGGCGTGCGCGTGTCGGGATTGGCTTCGAGCGCTTCGAGGTCGGTATAGACGAGGACGCGGTGCTCAACGTCTTCGAGGCCCTGCCCGCGATCGCCCAAGCGATCGACAGGCATCGGCGCGATCGATTGCACGCCCGGCCCCATCCGCACTTGCGGGGCGTTGGCGCCATCGCGCATCGACATGTCGCCGTGATCCATCGGCGCGCTGGCGCCTTCGGTCCCAGGCCAAGCCATCGTCATGGAGGACATATCCATTCCCATGTCGCGCATGGTCGAGCGCGGGCGTGCGCGCAGCGGCGGAATGTCAGCGCTCATGCCAGGACGTGGCGCGAGCGTTGCTCGCCCCATGCCTGAGCGGTCAACTGCTTCAGCGACCAATGTGAAAGCGCGATCCTCGCGCAGCTCGACGATCACGTCATAGATTTCGGCGACCGAGATCTGAAATTCATCGACCGTGACGGGCTTCACGTTCAGCCCATCGGCCTGCACGACGACGAGCGGCAGTCCCGGAATGCGCACGTTGAAGATCGTCATTGCCGCGGCGTTGATGAAGCGAAGCCGCACGCGCTCACCCGGTTGAAAGAGCGCCGTCCAATTGTCGGCGGGCCCATGGCCGTTGATCAGGAATGTGTACGTCGAGCCCGTGACATCGGAGATGTCGGTCGGGTCCATCCGCATCTCAGCCCATTCCATTTGATCGGAAAGCGGCGGATCGCGTCCGTTGAGCGCGCCCAGGATGGTTTCGCGCTGCATGTTGAAATGGCCGGGCTCCTGCTTCAGGCGCGCGAAAATCGTATGCGGATGCAGGAAGCTGAAATCACTGAGCACGATGACGTGCTCGCGGTCATAGGCGATCGGATCGTGGTGCGCGGGATCGATGACGATCGGACCGTAGTGGCCCTCCTGCTCCTGCAAGCCCGAATGCGAGTGATACCAATAGGTGCCCGATTGCCGGACCGGGAATTCATAGGTGAAGCTTTGGCCAGCCCGAATGCCGGGAAAGCTGACGCCCGGCACGCCGTCCATCTGGAACGGCAGGATGAGACCGTGCCAGTGGATCGAAGTTTCTTCGTCCAGCGCGTTGTTGACGGTGAGACGAACGTTCTGCCCTTCGCGCAGACGAATGAGCGGACCAGGAACCGTGCCGTTGATGCCGATGGCGTGACCGCCGCGCCCTTCGACATTCAAGTGCATGCGCGCGATATTGAGCGCGATGTCTTCGCCGCTCAGCGTAGGCAGCGCGGGCCCAAGCCCATGCGCGTGGGTCTGCGCCCAGGCCGGAAACGCGCGCGCGGCCACGAGCCCGGCGCCAAGCGCCCCTGCGCCATGCAATAGTCTGCGTCGCGAAAACATTGTCCCTGCCCGTCTGATCAGAACGCCATATGCCCTGCGCCGTGGGTCACTTCGGCGCCGAGATAAGCTTGCGCCAGGATCGCCGCGGCGACGACGCTAAGCGCGATTGCGTAAAGAGGACCATTACGGCCCGCGGCGGCCGCTTCCGCATTGGGTTTCAGCCACCACACCAACAGCATGAAGAATGGCAGCGCGGTTCCGATCCAGCGGTGCAGCACAAGCGCGCTCGCATCGTCAGCCGCCGGCAATCCCGCATTGATCCAGCCAAGGGGCGCGGCGACAAAGGCGCCAATGACAGCGATCCCCAGCAGAAGCTTGTTGCTCGCTGTGTAGATCGGCTTGCGGCGCAGCACGGCCATCAATTCGAGAAACGCAACCGTCAGGAAGAGCGCGACGGGAAAGTGCACCGCGGCTGGGTGCCAGCCGCCCAGCCAGCGCAACAAGCGGCCAGAAAATGTCGTCGGCCTCTCGTCGTGCTCGGTCATGACCGGCGCTGTTGGCCACGGCATCGTCATCACCGGCTCTTCGCCGGGTGCGACCGGCGATGGCGCCATCTCGGTCTGCTGTTGTTGCGGCGTGTGCGGCTCGTTCTGGTGCGCAATGGCGGGTGTCAGCGCCAAGAGCGCCAAGACGACGCCCAACACCTTAAAACGGCGCAGCCATGATGCCAGACGTGTCATATGCCCCTCCGCGCGCGCCGCCGCTTAACGCTGCACTTGCAGCGCTGAGACCATCGGCTGACCGTTATGGTTCACTAGAGTGAAGTTCACGCGATTGCCGACTGCGACGCCGGTCAACAGTTCGGCTGAGTGCAGTGGAAACGCCATGGTCATCGACGGCCACCCCAGCGCCGGCATCGGCTCATGCGCAATGGTGATGCGGTTGTTGCGCGCATCGATGGCGCGGACAACGCCAACGCCTTCGGCGCTCTGCGGCACTGCGGCTTGCGCGGCATGTTCTTGGCCCTGATGCGCGAAGGCCGGAGCGGTTGCGCCGAGGCTGAGCGCGGCGGCTACCGCGAGGATCAATTGCTTGGTCATGAGGTGTCTCCTGTTCGTTGATATTTACGCAAAATGACAAGCAACCCCGTACCTCAGCGCAAAAAAAGGCATGAAGGGGGCGAGGCAACGCGCCGCAGGTCAAGGACGGTTCCAGGCCGCGTCTCAATGCTGACACAGGCTCGAAGACCTCTGCTCACCGTTCGGCGAGCATCTTTTTCATCTGCCCGATCTCCTGCTGTTGGCTGGCTACGATGCCCTGGCAGAGTTCGAGAATCTCGGCATCGGTCGCTTGCGCCTGTTCGCACATGAGGATCGCGCCCGCATGGTGGGGCACCATAGAGCGCAGAAACTCCGCGTCGCCAATTGCGGTCTGCGAGCGGATCGCGAAGAAGGCGCCAATCCCGATCACCGCGCACAGCGCGTACGAGATGAGGTTCGCGCGTGCGTTCATATACATGTGGCGCATCAGAATAAGCTCGATCGCCACCATCGGCGCGGCCATCAAGGCGGCCATGTAGGCCTGGTTGAGATTGGGGAGCGCGTTTTCGATGCGGTCCACCATCGCGTACATCAGAATGTACATCGCCACGAAAGAGAGCAGCGCCATCAGCGCCAGCGTCCGATAGGGCTTGGCGTGCTTCATCGCGCCATGGCCGCCCTGGTGTGAAGAATGGTCCGTCATGGCCTCGCTCCGGCTTGAGTTGCCCCCTAGAACCACGCCATACCGCGCCTGTTCCGGTTTGGCGGGCAATCCGAAAATCTCGGACAGCCAATGAGGGATATGAGCGAGCGGTGCGTATAGGACCTGCGTGCTGGCGCGACTTTACGGGGGAAACATCGTGCGCATTTCTTGGCTGGCGTCGTTCGTTCACAAGTGGCTGGCGCTTATCATCGGCATTCAGATCTTCATCTGGATCGCGACCGGCCTCTTCTTCACCGTGGTCCCGATCGAACAGGTCCGGAGCGAGCATCGCATTCGCGATCTCCAACCCGCGGTTCTGAGCGCCGCTGATCTGACTGCTGTCCCAGGCGCCATTGCCGGCAATCAAGCGCCCATCCGTCTCACCGTCGAGAACCGTCCCGAAGGCGTGCGCATCGTCGCCGATTATGCCGATGGAACCGCCGCTCTGTTCGACGCCCGCACGGGCGCCCGACTCTCGCCGCTCGATTCTGAGGCCGCGCTTGCCATCGCGCGCGCCCGCATCGCCACCGAGGTGCCGGTCGCCTCTTCCGAGCTTGTCACCACCGCGACCCCGGAATATCGCGGGGCGCTTCCGGCTTGGCGCATCGCCTTCAATGAGCCGTCCAAGCTCGCCGTCTATGTCGGCGCCAACAACGGTCAGGTGACCGCGCGCCGTTCCGAACTCTGGCGCGTCTATGACTTCCTCTGGGCGCTCCACATCATGGACTACCAGGAGCACGAGAACTTCAACCACGCGCCGATCATCATCGTTTCGGCGCTGGCTTTCCTCTCCACCATCGCCGGCATCGCGCTCATTCCCTACCGCTTCCGCTGGCGGCGAAAGAAACCGGCGTCGGCTTAAGGCGGTGAGCGCGGTCATACGCGCAGCGAGCCCAGGCGCAGGGAATTGGCGATGACCGACACCGACGAGAGCGCCATGGCGAGCGCGGCGATCATCGGCGACAACAGCATGCCCGTCAGCGGATAGAGCACGCCCGCAGCGATCGGGACGCCGGCGACATTGTAGGCAAAAGCGAAGAAGAGGTTTTGCCGGATGTTGCGCATCACCGCGCGTGAGATAGTGCGGGCGCGCACAATGCCGATGAGGTCGCCGTGCAGCAGCGTAACGCCTGCGCTCTCGATGGCGACATCGGTGCCGCCGCCCATAGCAATGCCGACATCGGCTGCCGCAAGCGCTGGCGCGTCATTGACGCCGTCTCCGGCCATCGCGACCACACGGCCTTGGCTCTTCAGGCGCGTCACCACATCGGCTTTGTGCTCGGGCAACACCTCGGCCTCGATGTCGGTGATGCCGAGTTTCTTCGCGACAGCTTTCGCCGTGGTGCGGTTGTCGCCGGTCAGCATCACGAGCTTGAGGCCCTGGGCGCGTAACTGATCGAGCGCCGCCGGCGTTGTCGGCTTGACGGGATCGGCGATGCCGATGACGGCGGCTGCCCCATTGTTGACGCTCACATAGATGGCGGTGGCGCCCTCGCCGCGCAGCCTCTCGGCTCTTGCTTCGAGTGCACTGGTGGCGACGCCGAGCTCTCGCATGTAGCGTTCGGCCCCGAGTGCGATTTCTTTGCCGTCAACCACGCCGATGACGCCCTTGCCTGTCGGCGAGTCAAAATCGCGCGCTTCGCTCAACGCAAGACCGCGCTGCCGCGCCGCCTCGACAATCGCCTGAGCAAGGGGATGCTCGCTTTGGTTTTCGACGCTGGCTGCGAGCGCGAGCACATTGGCTTCATCGAAACCTTGTGCGAGTTCGATGGCGACGACCGCGGGCTTGCCTTGGGTCAGCGTGCCGGTCTTGTCGAGGATGAGCGTGTCGACCTTCTCGAAGCGCTCCAAGGCTTCTGCGTTTTTAATCAATACGCCCGCGCGGGCGCCCCGGCCGACGCCGGCCATGATGGACATCGGCGTCGCCAAGCCCAACGCACACGGACAGGCGATGATCAGCACCGATACCGCAGCGATGAGGCCGTAGGAGAACGCCGGTGACGGTCCAAGAATCCACCAGGCGATGAGCGCGATGATCGCCACACCGATAACGGCCGGCACAAACCACCCCGAAACGCGATCGGCCAGGCGCTGAATAGGCGCGCGCGATCGCTGCGCATCGGCCACCATCTGCACGATGCGCGAGAGCATGGTGTCGGCGCCGACGCGTTCGGCTTGGATGACGAGCGCGCCGGTTTGGTTGAGCGTGCCCCCGATCACATGCTCGCCGGTTTGCCGGGTCACCGGCATGGATTCGCCGGTCACCATGGATTCGTCGATGCTGGAACGGCCGTCGGCGACGACGCCGTCCACTGGGATCTTTTCGCCCGGCCGCACGCGTAAGCGGTCGCCCACTAGGATCTGATCAAGTGTGACTTCTTCTTCGGCGCCATCGCGCAAGCGCCGGGCCGTCTTCGGCGCAAGGTCGAGCAGCGCGCGAATGGCGCCGCCCGTGCGCTCTCGTGCTTGCAGTTCGAGCACCTGCCCCAACAGCACGAGCACGGTGATGACGGCCGCGGCTTCGAAATAGACCGCGACCAGCCCATGATGATCCCGGAAGGCTGGCGGAAACGCTGAGGGCGCAAAGAGCGCAACGACACTATAGGTCCACGCAACCCCCGTCCCCAGCGCGATGAGCGTGAACATGTTGAGGTTGCGCGTCTTCAAGGACTGATAGCCGCGCTCGAAGAAAGGCCACCCCGCCCACAACACGACGGGCGTTGCGAGCAGGAATTGCAGCCAGCCGTTCCAAACGGGCGGGATGAAATTGTCGACGCCAAGGAAGTGCCGACCCATTTCGAGCGTCAGCACGGGCAATGCGAGCGCAGCGCCGATCCAGAAGCGGCGGCTCATGTCGATCAGTTCTGGATTAGGTCCTGCGTCGGCGGTCGGCATCATGGGTTCGAGCGCCATGCCGCAGATCGGGCATGAGCCTGGGCCGTCGCGCACGATCTCGGGGTGCATCGGGCAGGTCCATTTCGAGCCTGCCGGCACGGTCGATGGATCTACCGTCGGTGCGCCGTGGCTCGTGTGCCCGTGATGGCCGCCCGTGTTGCAGCAGCTCGCTTCAGCAGGCTTTACGTATTTCGCGGGATCGGCCGCGAACTTCGCTTTGCAACCGGCGCTGCAGAAGAGCACCTCTTCGCCGGCATGGGTGAGACGGTGCAGCGTGTCGGCTTTCACGGTCATGCCGCAGACAGGATCGATGAGCTTCGGCGCCGTCGTGACGGCGTGATTGTGATGGCCGTGGTGAGAATGGTCCGATGACATGGGCTTACCGCACGCGTGCGTGCGTCCTTTGTTGCGATCTTGCGGGCAAGCCTAATCCTTCCCATAATGGGAAGGTCAAGCGGGCAAAAACCGGAGCATTTAGAGGCACATGAATATTGGCGATGCCGCGGAGCGCTCGGGCGTCTCGGCCAAGATGATCCGCTATTATGAGGAGATCGGTCTCATCAAGACGTCGCGGCGCGCCAATGGGTACCGCGACTATGACGGGAACGACGTGAGCGTGCTGCAATTCATCCGGCGCACCCGCGATCTGGGCTTCTCGCTCGATGAAGTGTCGAACTTGCTGGCGCTCTGGCGCGACCGCAAGCGGCCCTCGCGCGAGGTCAAGAAACTCGCTTCGCAACACATTGAGGATCTGGAACGACGCATGCGCGAAATGCGCGCGGTGGTGCGCACGCTGAAAACCCTCGCCGACCATTGCCGCGGCGACGAGCGTTCGGAGTGCCCGATCCTCGATGACTTTGCGTCCGCGCCGGCGAAGAAGGCCGCTCGCAAACACGCGCACGCATGACCGCGCCCTCGAACGTGAGAGTGAGCGATCAGCGCGCCGGATAGTGCGAGAATACACTTCGCCCGCCGCCGGAGGTGAAAGCCACGACATCGTAGGCTTCGTTACCGCCGCCGGGTTGTTCCATGCCGGGTGAACCCATCGGCATGCCGCCAACGGCGATGCCCGCGATTTGGGGCCGCTCTTCGAGCAGACGCACGATGTCTGCCAATGGCACGTGCCCTTCGACAACGTAATCGCCGACGATCGCCGTGTGGCACGAAGCAAGATCGGCGGGTACGCCACGCGCGGTCTTGAACGCAGCGAGATTGGGATCGTCCTCGGTTGTGACGATGAAGCGCCCGCTCGCGCGCATCTGTTCGGTCCAGACCTCGCAGCAACCGCAGCCTGGATTGCGGCGAACCGCCATCGGCACGGGCCGCGCGGCCGCCTCGGCGCAGCCAGCAAGGCTCACCGCGGCCAAAGCGGACCCAGCGCCAACAAGGATCGCGCGGCGCGTTTGCAAGAGAACGGGGTTTTTCATGATCGGCGCAACTTCCTCATGCCGATATAATACGCAGCGACAGGCCGTCAGCCCTGACGCTGCTTCTCAGTTTGAGGGGTTCAAGTTACGGCTGCGTATGATGGATGGCGGAAGGTAGGTCAGGATCATGGGTATCGACGACTGGCTCAAGGAACTCAGGCGCCAAGCGCCGGATCTTTCCTTGCACGGACTTGAGACACGGGTGTGGGCCGCGATCGGCGAGCGCCAGCGCGCGCCGTCCTCGATGATGCTGTGGGGTTGGCGTAGCGCCAGCGCGGCCGCGCTCTTGGCAGTCGGGCTCCTGACGCAAGGCGCGAGCATGGCGCAGACGTCTTCCGAATTCGATCTCTTCTCGCCCAATGCGGCTCTGGCGCCGTCGACGCTGCTTGGAGAGAGCCGGTGACGCCGGCGCACCGCGCCATCGCCGTCACCATTGTCGTCGCGTTCCTGGCCGGTCTGGCCGGCATGGGCCTCGGGCGCATCGTGTTTGCGCCAGAGCGGACGCCCAGTCTGCACGAAATGCTGCATGACGAACTCGATCTCTCCGCAGCGCAGGAGCAGCAGATTGAAGCGCTCGAACGCGATTTTGCGACGCGCCGGCGCGCGCTCGAAGTGGAGATGCGCGCCGCCAATGCTGAACTGGCCGCGGCGATGCGCGAAGAGCATGCTTACGGCCCCCGTGTCACCGCCGCGGTCGAGCGCTTCCATGCCGCTATGGGCGAGCTTCAGAGCGAGACGATGGAGCACGTCTTCGCCATGCGCGAACTGTTGACGCCTGAACAGTGCATCGAGTTCGACGCCCTTGTCGCTTCGGCGCTGACCGACGAGCCCCAATGAATGCCCGCGACGGGGACGATGACGACAGGCTGATCGCGGCTGCGCTCGGCGGCGACAACGCCGCCTTCTCGAAACTGATGAGCCGCCACAAGGCACCGCTCTACCGGTTCGTGCGCCGCTACGTGGGCGATGCGGACGAGAGCTTCGACCTCGTGCAGGAGACGTTCGTGGCGAGCTGGAGCGCGCTCGCCGCCTTCGAGCGCGGGCGCTCGTTTCCGGTCTGGCTTCGCCGCATCGCGCTCAACAAGTGCCGCGACTGGAGCCGCCGGCGCCAAGTGCGCCGCTTCTTCTTTGGCGCGAGCCCAATCGAAGCCGCCGACAAAATGCCGGCCGCGCCAGCCGACGACAGGCCGCACCAAGCGCGGCTGGCGGCACTCGATGCGGCGATCGCAGCCCTCCCCGCTGCGCTCAAAGAACCGCTCCTGCTCACCGTGTTCGATGGCATGTCGCAAGCTGAGGCCGCAAGTCTCCTCAGCATCAGCGCCAAGGCCGTCGAAACGCGCGTCTATCGCGCCAAGCAGAGACTGCGCGGCGCGCTCGGTGATGGGGACAACACGGGCGACTGAGGGATCGCGAGCGCGCCCGCGTATCTTTGACATGGACAAGGGGCATGGGGCTGAGATGGCGGAAACCGGAAGCTTCACCCCGCTTCTCGGCGCCAAAGCCTTGTCGCCATTCTACGACGCCGCCATCGGACTGGCGACGCGCGAAGGCCGCTGGCGCGCCCGCCTTGTCGCGCAGATCAATCTCAAACCGGACGATCGCATCTTGGATGTCGGTTGCGGCACTGGAACGCTTGCGCTCATGCTGAAGCGTCGCGCGCCATCGGCCACGGTGTTCGGCTTGGATCCCGATCCACAAGCGCTCGAGATGGCGCGGCGCAAAGCAAAACGGGCGGGCGCCGAGATCAACTTCCTGCAAGGGTTCGCCAGCGATGCTCTGATCAAACCGCTGCGGCCCCTCACCAAGATCGTGATCAGCCTGGTGCTGCACCAGACGCCGGTGAAAGAGAAGCTGCGCATCCTCAATACCTGCCGTCACGTACTGGGCCCTGACGGCGAAGTGCATGTCGCAGACTACGGCGAGCAGCGCGGTTTGATGCGTCTTGCTTTCAGAACCACGGTACAGGCGCTCGATGGCGTCAACGACACCGAACCGCACGCGAGCGGCCAATTCCCCTCAATTATCCGCGAGGCAGGTCTCAAGACGCTGACCGAAACTTCGCGCACGCCCACGCCGACGGGACAGATCACGTGCTGGATCGCCCGTCGCTAGCCAGGCAGTCAAAATAGGGAGCGATTTCGTGAAGTTTGTTGTTCGCGCCGCCGCATTCGCCGTTCTCGCCGCCGCCACCTGGCCAAGCGCCGCCAAGGCGCACGACTTCTTCCTGCTGCCTGAGCAATTTCATGGGGGTGGAAACTTTGAGGTGCACTCAACAGTCGGCGCGGCCTTTCCCGCGCCGGAGACTGTCGTCGGCCAGGAGCGCATCGCTGAATTGCGCGCAAGCGATGGCGCCTCCATCGCCGTCGCGGGCCCGGGTGATCAATCGCTGCGGCTGACGCTCACGGCGGCGCGCCCAGGCGCGCATGTCGCAGGCGTTCGCATTCTTCCCCGCGACGTTGAGTACGAAGGCGAGCGCATCGGGCTCATCATGGAAGAATACGAAGTGAGCGCTGAGGCCCGGGAGGCGGTCGCCGCTCTTGCTGCCCCACGCGTGCTCCGAGCGACCTCTGAGCGGTTCGCCAAGACTATCGTGTGCAGCGAAACCTGCGCTGGCTCGGCGGCAGTAGAAGCTTTCGGCTACCCGCTGGAGTTCGTCGCCGACGCTTCAGGCGCAAACCAATTCCGCCTGCTGTTGAACGGTCGTCCGTTGGCGAACTATCCCGTCGCCATCGCAACAACCGGCGCACGCACAAGCGCGACCACAGACGCGGAAGGCCGCCTGACGGCAAACCTAGATGGCGAAGGTCCTTTCATGCTGTTTGCCGCGCACATGGCCCCGCCCGCCGAAGCCGGCGGGCGATTCCCCATGCTGCTGACATCGCTGACCGTCTCTGGCCACTGACGTTCGCAAGCGTCGCTATTGCTTCTGAACGCTCGTCACCACGGACGTCTCGGTCGCGCTCTTCAATTCAAAGGAGACGGTATCGCCAACGGCGATGCCTTGCAGGATCGCAGGGTTCTCGGCGGTAAACTGCATTGTCATCGCCGGCCAGCTCACCGCTTCGATCGCGCCGTGATTGATGGTGATGGTGCCGGCTGCCGCATCGACCTGCGTCACCGTGCCGGTGCTAGTGATCGGCCCCGCCGCCGCGGGCGTAGCCGGCTCGGACATGTTCATGTCGTCGGTCTTTGCCTCTTGTGTTGCCGGAGGCGAACACGCGGCGGCCAACAATGCGATTGGAACGATGAGCGATCTCAGCATGATCAGTTTCCCTCTTGTGTAGCGATCCGGTTTTGGTTGCTTGCGAGCGCACCGCGCTCGATCTCGCGGCGCCGGATCATAAGGTAGGCCGCGGGAATGACGAACAAAGACAAGAGCGGCGCAGAGAGCATGCCACCGACCAAGGGCGCTGCAATGCGTCGCATGACTTCAGCGCCGGCGCCGCCAGTCCAGAGGATCGGGAACAGGCCGGCTAGGATGACGGCGACCGTCATCGCTTTCGGGCGCAAGCGCAGCAGCGCGCCTTCGCGAACCGCTTCGGCGACAATCGCGGGCGTGATGTCCCCGCCGCGATCGATGCGTTCCTGAAGCGCGTTCCTCAGATAGATGAGCATGACGACGCCGAATTCAGCCGCGAGCCCCGCAAGCGCGATGAACCCGACAGCAACCGCGACTGAGAAATCGTAGCCCAAGAGATAGACGAGCCAGATGCCGCCCGTCAGCGCAAATGGCAGGCTCGCCATCACGATCGCGGCTTCATCGAAACGGCGGAACGTCGCGTAGAGCAAAAGGAAGATGATCGCCAAGGTCGCAGGTCCGACGATCATCAAACGCTGCGCCGCCCGCTCCAGATACTCGAACTGTCCCGAGTAGGCGACGCTCACCCCGGCGGGCAGCTCTTGGCGCGCAACCGCGCGCTGCAGGTCGCCGACAACGGAGGCGAGATCGCGCCCGCGCACATCAACATAGACGAAAGCCGAGAGCCGTCCATTCTCGCTGCGGATCATCGAGGGTCCATCGGCGATCTCAATGCGAGCCACTTCGCCAAGCGTCAGGCGTAAGCCCACTTCCGTGACGATCGGCAGTGCGATCAGACGTTCAAGCGTGTCGCGCACTTCGCGCGGGTAGCGCAGATTGATCGGATAGCGCGCGCGGCCATCGACGACTTCGCCGATGTTTTCTCCACCGATGGCGCCTGAGACGACCGCCTGCACATCCTCGACATTGAGCCCGTAGCGTGCGGCAGCGAAGCGATCGATGTCGACATTGACATAGCGCCCGCCGGTGATGCGCTCGGCAACGGCCGAGGAGACGCCGCGTACCTGTCGCGCCGCCTGCTCGATGGCGCGCGCAGCTGCATCGATCGAGGCAAGGTCGGGACCGCTCACCTTAACGCCGATCGGGCTTTTGACGCCGGTCGCCAGCATGTCGATGCGATTGCGGATCGGCGGCACCCAGACGTTGGTCAGCCCGGGCACTTGGACCACGCGGTCGAGTTCTTCGATCAAACGCTCGGGCGTCATGCCCGGACGCCATTCAGAGCGGGGCCGAAGCTGGATCGTCGTCTCGAACATTTCGAGCGGCGCGGGATCGGTCGCGGTCTCGGCCCTGCCCGCTTTGCCGAACACGCTTTCGACTTCCGGAACGGTGCGGATGAGCCGATCGGTTTGTTGTAGCAGTTCCGAGGCCTCCGCCGCCGAAAGCCCCGGCAACGCGGTCGGCATGTAGAGGAGATCGCCTTCGTCCATCATCGGCATGAACTCACCGCCGACCCGCGAGATCGGCCATGCCGTCGTCGCGAATGCCAAGAGTGCGACCAACAGAATGAGGCGCGGATTGGTCAGCGTGAAATCAATCGCCGGCTGATAGAGGCGCGATAAGAAGCGGTTCACCGGATTGTCGTTTTCGTGGGGAATGCGTCCACGAATCCAATAGCCCATCAAGACCGGCGTCAGTGTCACGGCGAGCGCGGCGGATGCGGCCATCGCATAGGTCTTGGTGAAAGCGAGCGGCGCGAAGAGCCGTCCTTCCTGGGCCTGCAAGGTGAAGACGGGCAGGAAGGAGAGCGTGATGATGAGCAAGCTGAAGAAGAGTGCGGGCCCCACTTCGACGGCCGCTTCGGTGATGACGCGCCAGTGATCGGCCCCTTGCGGCATCTCTCCGTCATGCTCATCGCGCCAGCGCTCCAATTTCTTGTGGGCGTTCTCGACCATGACGATGGCGGCGTCGACCATTGCGCCTACGGCGATGGCGATGCCTGAGAGCGACATGATGTTGGCGTCGACGCCTTGGAGACGCATCACTAGGAAAGCGGTGGCGACGCCAAGCGGCAGCGTGACGATCGCCACCATCGCCGAGCGGATGTGGAACAAGAAAAGCGCGCACACGAGCGCAACGACGATGAACTCCTCCAGGAGTTTGCCGGTGAGGTTCTCGATCGCGCGGTCGATCAGCGAGGAGCGGTCGTAGGTCGTCACCACTTCGACGCCGGCCGGCAAGCTGCGCTCCAGTTCGGTCAGGCGCGCGCGCACGGCGCCGATCACGGCGCGTGCGTTCTCTCCGGCGCGGATGACGACGACGCCGCCGGCGACCTCGCCTTCGCCGTTCAGTTCGGCGATGCCGCGTCGCATTTCAGGGCCGAGCTGCACCCAGGCGACATCGCTCAAACGAACCGCAATCCCGCCCGCGCCCAAGCCCAATGGGATGTTGTTGAAATCTTCGAGCGTGCGCAGGTACCCCGACGCGCGCACCATGTGCTCGGCTTCGCCCATCTCGACGACGGCGCCGCCGGTTGCGCCATTGGCTGCGCGCACGGCGTCAGCGATCTGCTGTTGGCTGACGCCATAAGCGGCCATCCGCTCAGGATCCAGGACGATCTGGTATTGGCGCACCATGCCCCCGATCGAGGCGACTTCGGCGACGCCCGGCACGCTCTTCAATTCGAAACGTAACAGCCAATCCTGCAGGCTGCGCAATTGGCTCAGATCATGCTGACCGGTGCGGTCGATCAATGCGTATTGATAGACCCAGCCGACGCCGGTCGCGTCCGGACCCAGAGACGCGCGCGCCGTCGGCGGCAACCTGGTTTGAACCTGGCTCAGATATTCGAGCACGCGCGAGCGCGCCCAATAGAGATCGGTCCCGTCCTCGAAGATCACATAGACGAAGCTGTCGCCGAAGAAGGAATAGCCGCGCACGGTGCGCGCGCCCGGCACCGACAGCATCGTCGTCGTCAAAGGATAAGTGACCTGATCTTCGACGATCTGCGGCGCCTGACCCGGATAAGTCGTGCGAATGACCACCTGCACGTCCGACAGATCCGGCAGCGCGTCGACGGGCGTCGTCCGCACCGCTATTGCGCCTGCGATCGCGAGCGCCAGCGCCGCCACAACGACCAGCACACGGTTGGCGACAGACCAGCGGATAAGGGAGGCGATCATGGCGCGCGCCCTGTCTCGCGAATGTCGTCGATCACATAGGCGCTGCCCGCTTCGCGGAAGCGGAACGAGACTGCGTCGCCGACGGCCAGACCGCGCGCGAGTTCAGGACGCGCAAAGCTGAACTGCATCGTCATGCCCGGCCAGTTGAGGCTCGCCACTGGCCCATGCGCGATGGCTACGCCCCCAGCGTTGATCGCGGTGATGCGCCCCGACGCTTGGTGCAGGACGTTGGCGGCCTCGGCCGCACGAGCGCGCGAGGCATTGAGCCGCGCCACCGCGCCCGAGAGATTGGCTTCTGAATCGATCAGGAACTGGCCGGAAGCCACAACACGCTGGCCTTCGCTCAAGCCCGACACGATCTCAATAGTGTCGCCTTGGCTCCGGCCAAGCGTCACTTCGGTGGGCGCGTAGCTACCATCCTCTGCGACGGCAATCACAAGCGAGCGCTGTCCGGTGCGGATGACGGCCTCGGCCGGAACGGTGAGCGCGCTCTCTCCCCTTTCCTCAAGACCCGCTTCAGCCGTCATGCCCGGCCGCAAGCGGCCATCGGCATTGGCAAGCGCGATGCGCACCTCGATGGTGCGGGTCGCCGCATTGGCGGCGGGCAACACGCTCTCGATGCGGCCCGAGAAGGTTTCGCCAGGATAAGCAGGCAAATTCGCCACGACGCGCGCGCCGGGACGCGCAAGTCCGGCGTCCGCCTGTGGCAGCGACGCGATCAGCCAGACCGGCGACAAGCCGTTGATGGTCGCAAGCGAAGCGCCCGGCATCACGTTCATGCCTTGGCGAATATCGAGCGCGGTGATCGCGCCCGTGACCGGCGCGGTGATGGTGACAACCGGACGCGGCGCGCCTTCTCTTTCGACCCGCTCGATCAGCGAGGCCGGCATGCCAAGCATGGCGAGGCGCCTTCGCGCGGCGGCGGCCAGCTCGCCGCCTCCGGCACGAAGCGCGAGATACTCGGCCTGCGCCGCCGTCCACTCGGGCACGCGCACATCGACAATGGGCGCGCCCGCACGCACCACGTCGCCAACGGCGCGGCCATAGGCGCGCTCGACGAAGCCGCTCGCACGCGCCTGCACCACAGCCAGACTGCGTTCGCTGAAGGAGATGACGCCCGCGGCGACGACAGAGCGCGCCACGTTGGAGCGCTCGACCGTGGCCAGACGCACGCCAAGATTTTGCGCAACGCCCGGATCGATGCGCACGCCCGCTTCAGCGCCCGCTTCGTCGGCATAACGCGGCACGAGAGCCATATCCATGAACGGCGATTGGCCTGGTTCATCGAAATGTACGTCAGGCCGCATCGGGTCGTACCAGTAGAGCACTTGCCGGCCGGCTTCGCTCGACGACGCGGCGTTGCGATTGGCGCCCAGCCAATAGCCGCCGGCGCCGACAGCGCCGACAGCGCCGAGCGCGAGCATGCCGGCAACAATGAGAGGCGCAAACCGCTTCAAACGCTCTCGCGCTAAATCGCTCATGGCGCGGCCTCCGCATATTGAAGCGTGAGCCCTGCCCCCGTGAGCGCAAGGCGTTCCTCCAGCATGATGAGATCGAGTTCTGCTTCCAGCGCATCGCGCCGCGCTGCGATCAACGCAGGCAAGCTTGCATTGCCGGCAGCGAATGCGCCGGAGGCCGCTTCGGCGCGCTGGCGCGAGAGCGGCACGCGCACATCGCGCGCACGCGCCACGCTTGCGGTCAGCGCCGCATGTTGCGCCACTCCCGCTTCCAGCATGGCTTCGTGTTCGCGCAACGTGGCGTCGCGCTCGGCGCCGGCGCGCGCGACATCGGCGCGCCGTGCATCAATCAATGGTCCTTGGCGCCAGGCTTGGAAGAGCGGCAGGCCCACGCGCACTTCGACCGAGGCCATGTCTTCAAGCGCCGGATCGCGGCGTCCATAGGAAAGCTCCCAGGACCAATCCGGCCAGCGTTCGGCGCGGGCCATGCGCAAACCTGCCTGCGCGATTTCAGTTTCCGCCTCATAGGCCGCGAGCGCGGGATGGCGGCGAAGATGATGGCGCAACATCACGGCATCGATCACGAACGCGGGCGCTTCATCGCTCAACGGCTCGTCCGCGGCTGCGCCGATCCAGCGCCGAAGCTCCGCGCGCATCGAGATAACGGAGGCGCCTGCTTCAGCGGCGCGATCCTCAAAGCGCGCGGCCTCCACCTCGGCGGCGACTGCCTCATCCACACTGCCCGCGCCGGACGCCAATCGCCCGCGCGCCGCTTCGGCGGAAGCGCGCGCTTCACTCACCAAGCGTTGAAGCAGCGCGGCGCGCCGCTCGGCATAGTAGAGACCGATCCACGCTTGCGCGGCGCCCAACCTTGCTTCGAGACGCCCCACTTCGAGCCCAGCGCCGGCCCGGTCGGCTTCAGCGCGCGCCATGGCGCGGCGTGCGCCCAGTTCAGCAAAGCTCGGCATCTCCTGCATGACGCCGACGCGCTGCATCGTCATCTCGTCGCGATCGAGGCGATAGCGGTCAGGCCCTGTCGCGGGGACGTTCTCGATGGCGAGTACAAGTTCAGGATCAGGCAGCGCGCCGGCTGGACCGATTCCACGCTCGGCCGCATCCAAAGCGGCGCGCCGGGCGACAATGGTCGGTCCCCCGCTCGCGGCGCGCTCAAGCGCCTCGTTGAAACTCAAATCTTGTGCGTACGCGGCCGGCGCCAAAACGGCGGCGCAGGCCAATGCCCATGCAATGCGCATGACTGACTCCAGAGAAAGGGACAAAGCCCGAGCGCGTGCGTGCGCGCTGCGCGCGCGAGCGCTCTATTTCCGGTGTCAGATGGTTCGTGGCGGTCGGAATAATTGCTGGAGCGGACCGCTCAGCTTCGCAGGCTCGCTCACTCGAGGCGCCGACATCAGGATCGTCGCGTTGGTCAGAGCGATGGGCGCGACACTTGGCGCAACTGCCGGGGCGGTGCGGCAGGCCATCCCCATCGTGCAGCCATCCATATCGTGCTGCTCAAGGGGCTGGTTCTTGTCGGCGCCGCCCTCGTCGGGACAGCAATCATGCTGCGCCTGGGCGGCCGCGGCCTGCATCATCGGACAGTCTTCAGCGGCAATAGCCGTTGAAATACCGCTCGCCGCGAGGGCGAAAGCCGTCAGAAAGGTGAGCCAAAGCCGGCGCATGGGGCCATGATACTCGTTGCGGCTCTCGAAATCGTCAACACACCGCACCCGGTGTTGCAGCCCAATTAACTACGTCGGGCGCGAGACCTCGGTTTCACCCGCGGCGGCGCATCGTGCTCAGCTTCGCACCAGGCATGATCGGCCAAGGTCTCAATGACGCGGCATTCGGCGGCGCTGCCGCCCGCGCACGAGGCGACGGTGCGGGCCAATTCCTTCCGCAGCGCCTTCAATTGCTGAATGCGTACCTCGACCCCGGCCAAATGCTGGCGCGCGATGCGATCGGCGTCCGCACAAGACCGATCCGGGTGGTCGGAAAGATCGAGCAGCGAACGAATATCGTCGAGTTCGAATCCCAGCGCCCGGGCGTGGCGGATGAACGACAAGCGCCGCACGTCAGCATCGGAATAGAGCCGTCTGCCGCTTTGGGTCCGCTCCGGCGCGCCGATCAGACCTTCCTGCTCATAAAAGCGGATAGTCGGAATCTTAAGTCCCGCGCGCTTCGCCGCTTGCCCAATCGCCTGCATTTTAGCCCTTGATCCTCTAGTGACTAGAGAATGTAGAGGATGCGGCATTGGATTTCGAGAGCCTTCCAGATGCCCCCTGCCTGGTTCCCCGTGGCCGCCCTCCTCGCCATCATCGCTGTCTCGGCGCTGCGTCTCTTCAGTGTCGAGCGTACTCACGGCGTTAAGGCTTTCAGTTTCGGCCGCCACGCCGCGATCCAAAGCGTGGCCGAGCGAAACTGGAAGCTGGCGACCGGACTGGCGCTTGCCTCGGCGCTGGCGGCATGGCTCGCGCCGGGCTGGGAGGCAGCCCTTGGCCGTCCGGCTTGGGCTGACGCTCCAGCCCTCAAATGGATCTCCGCAATCGTCTTTGTGGCGTCCGTTCTCCTAATCGCCGTCGCGCAGCTGCAGATGGGCGCGTCATGGCGCATTGGCGTTCCCACCGAAGGTCCAGGTCCGCTCGTCGCCCATGGCCTCTTCGCGTGGTCGCGCAATCCGATCTTCGTCGGGATGATCGGCGCAATCCTCGCCCTCTTCCTATGGTCGCCGCACATCTTGACCGCTGCCGTGCTGGCCGGGACATGGACGCTCGCGCTCGTTCAAGTGCGGATCGAGGAAGAAGCGCTCCGCGAAAAACACGGCGACGTGTATGAACGCTATGCGGCCGAGGTCGGCCGCTGGTTCGGTCGCCGTAGCGCGGTCAGGTCATGAGCGGCACGGCCTCCGCCCAGCGGTCAACGCTCTGGCTCGTGCTGGCGCTCAATTTGGCGCTGGCTGCGGGCCTGGCTGTGGCAGGCATCTCCGCGGATTCGAGCGCCCTCACCGCCAACGCGCTCGATAACGCTTCGGATGCGGTCGTCTATGGCATCAGCCTGTTCGCGATCGGACGTGCGTCGATCTGGAAGCAGCGGGCGGCGCACTGGTCTGCGGCGCTATTGCTGATCTTCGGTCTTGGCGTCGCCGCAGACGCGTTGCGGCGTTTCATCACTGGATCCGAGCCGATCGGCATCACCATCATGACGATGGCCGCGATCGCCGCAGTGGTAAACCTTGTGTGCCTTTTGCTGCTGCGCCGGCTGAACTCCAACGATGTCAATCTCGAAGCGGCGGAGACATTCAGTCTGAATGATTTCGCTTCGAACGGCGGCGTCCTCGTTGCTGGCGCATTGGTGATGTGGCTGGATCAACGTTGGCCCGATCTCCTGGTCGGCGCCGCCGTCGCCTTGATCGCGATCAATGGCAGCGCCGATATCTGGCGCAGCGCCCAGCGTGACCAAGCTGCTGAACGGACTGAAGGATGACAGACGAAAGATCATTTACCCCCGCTTTAGGGCACGCGGCGCTGACGCCGCTTTACGACAGCGCGATCGCCCTCTTGACGCGCGAACGGCGCTGGCGCGGGGCCTTGCTCAAGCAGATCTCGCCGCACGCGCGGGACGTTATCCTCGATGTCGGCTGCGGCACCGGCACGCTTGCGCTCATGCTCAAGCAAGCAGCGCCCGACGCGACAGTGATCGGGCTTGATCCCGACCCTGAAAATGCTCTCGCGTGCGTCAAAGCGAGCGCGCCAAGCAGGTTCGGCGATCGAGTTCGAGCAAGGTTTCGCCCGCGATGTCGCGCCGATCGCGGCGTCACCAAGGTTGTGTCCAGTCTCGTCTTTCACCAGGTTCCGATGGATGAGAAGCGCGCCGCACTTGGCGCCATGCGCGCGGTGCTGGCGCCGAACGGAGAAGCGCACATCGCCGATTACGGTCTGCAGCGCACGCGGTTCATGCGGTTACTGTTCGCCCAAGTGCAGATGCTGGATGGCAAACAGAACACCACGCCTAACGCAGAGGGAATTTTAACGCGGCTCATGGCGGAAGCGGGATTTGCGAAAGTCGTGGAAACGGAAGTGATTGCGACGCCGACTGGGTCGATCTCACTCTACCGCGCCAGGCGCGGAAATGATCGCGGGGTTTCGTCATGAGCGACAAATGCGGCAATTGCTGCGGCAAAGTCGGGCCCGATCCCGTCGACGCGCGCGCGTCAGATCATTTGGGTCGTTCTCATCGCCAACGCTGCGATGTTCCTGGTCGAAACCATCGGCGGACATGCAATCGGTTCGCTTGCGCTGCAAGCGGATGCGCTCGACTTCGCGGCTGATGCTGCAACCTATGGCGTAACGCTCTGGGCGATTGGCCGTTCGGCGCAAGTGCGCACGCGCGCGGCGCTCACCAAGAGTGCGGCGATGCTTGTGATGGGCGCGATCATTTTGACGATGGCGGTGGCCAAGCTCATATCGCCTGCGCCACCGGAAGCGGCCCCCATGGGCTTTATCGGCGCGCTCGCCTTGGCGGTGAATCTCGGCGCTGTTATAATGTTGCTTCCGATGCGGAATGGCGACGCCAATCTCCGTTCGGTATGGCTCTGCTCGCGCAACGACGCTTTCGGCAACATTTTGGTCATACTTGCAGCTGGCGCCACGGCTGCGACACGATCGCCCTGGCCTGACTTTGCTGTGGGCGCCATCATGTGTTTACTGTTTCTCAGCGGGTCATGGTCCGTATATAGCCAGGCGCGCCGCGAATCTGCTGCGGCCATTGTGGGATGAAGCGCGTGCAAGCTTCGGGCGACATGAACTGGAGGCGCTGGGTGGCGATGCTTTGCATCGCGCTGCTCGCTTTCATCATGCTCGAAGAAGCTTCCCCCGCCCATGCCGCCGCCGACAACGCCCAGGCCGGCATCGCCTATCTTCTGGCAGATGCTGAAGACGCGGCTGCGGAATCCGCCGGCGGCAGCGAACAGACGCCCCCAAGCCCCGCGCAACCACAGCACCATTGCTGTGCTGCGCACTGCAACGGCATGACGCCCGCCCTCTCCGGCAGTGTCGTCACGGCGCAAGTCATGTTGCGTGTCGCCGCCCCGCGCAGCACGCACGGCGCGCCTGTGGGCGCGCCAAATGGACTAGAGCGACCACCAAAAGCCACCGCGATCGTCTGACGCGCTGCGGAATGTTCCGCGGCGCGTGAACCTTCACGCATCGCGGACTTTCCATGCCCGAAAAACACCGTTCTCTACGGCGCTCTGCGCGTATGTTGCGCTATTTCGCGTCGGCGTCTCTCGCCGCCCCGCTCCTAGCGCTCGCACCGGTCATCGTCCCGGCGGCGATTGCACAAGAAGCGGCGCCGCTCACGCTGCAAGATGCGATCGCGCGCGCGGTTGACGCCGATCCGGGTCTGCGAGCGGCAAACGCCGGTATTGACGCGGCGCGCGGCGGCTTGCGCCAAGCGCGCGTGCGTCCAAACCCGACGCTCGACGCCGAAGTCGAGAATTTCAACGGGCGCGGAGATTTGCGCGGCTTCGATGGCGCGGAAACCACTTTCAGCCTGTCGCAGGAAGTCGAACTCGGCGGCCGCCGCAGCGCCCGCATTCGCCTGGCCGACCGCGAACTGCACGGCGCTGAACTCGACCGCGTACTGCGCGGTCTCGACCTCATACGCGACGTGCAAACGGCTTATTTCGACGCGCTCGCGGCTGAGGAACTGGTGCTGATCGCGCAAGAGCGCTTGGCGACGGCCGAGGCGCTCAACGCATCGGTCGCCCGGCGCGTTGCCGCGGCGCGCGATCCGCTGATGGCCGGCGCGCGCGCCGAAGCTGGCCTTGCCGAAGCGCGCATCGCGCGCACCCGCGCTCAGTCCGAAGCGGCGACCGCGCGCGCGCGGCTCGCGTCCTTCTTCGGCGGCGATGCAGGCTTTAGTCTGGTTCCTGCCGATTTTGCGCTGCCGCGCGCCATCGATCACGCGCATGAAGATCTATCTGACGCCAGTCCTGACATCGCCCGCCTCACCGTTCAGCGCGACCGCGCCGGGGAGAGTACGCGCGTGGAGCGTTCGCTCGCCTGGCAAAATCCGACGCTGAGTTTGGGGTATCGCCGCTTTGAAGACCGCGACGGCGAAGGCGCGCTGGTGGCCGGCGTGTCAATTCCGCTTGGCGTGTTTGACCGCAATCAAGGCTCGGTGGCCCGCGCGCGCGCCGAACAGCGCCGCGCCGAATTAGAGCTTGAGGCGGGCCGTCGCACTTTGACGCGCGAATATGCAGCGCTCGAACGCGCCATCGCAACGGACGCGGCGGCGGTGCGGTCGACGGAAGAGGACGTCATTCCGCAGGCCGAGCGTGCGCTGGCGCTGGCGCAGGACGGCTACAATCGCGGCGCCTTCTCCTACCTTGACGTGCTTGAAGCGCAACGCGCGCTTTCCGATGCGCGCCAGACCCGCATCGATTCCTTGCGATCCTATCATTCCAACGAGGCCGCGCTTGACCGCCTCACCGCGCGCTTCGGCGACGCTTTGCCCATTGAGGAGCAACACCAATGACCAACTTCGCACAGAAAGTGCTCGCACCCGTCGCGATCGGGCTCGCCCTCGCGCTCGCAGGCTGCAATGCCGGAGAAGCCAATGGGGAGGACGCGCGCGCCGAAACCGGTCATGAAGAAGGCGAAGCCCACGAGGAAGGCGAATCTGGGCACGAGGAAGAGAGCGGCGCCGAGCGGGTGACCATCACCGCGGAAGCGGCGCAGGCTTCAGGTCTGGTTATCTCGGCTGCGGGACCAGGCGCCATACAAGAAACGCTTGAGCTGACCGGGCGCATTTTGCTGCAGCCGTCGGCGCGCGCCGACGTGCATGCGCCCTATCCGGGGCCGGTCCGTGCGGTGCTGCACAATATCGGAGATCCAGTGCGGCGCGGACAGGCGCTGGCGCGCGTCGAGAGCGCAGAGAGCCTGCAGACCTACGCCATCGTCTCGCCCATCGCCGGCGTCGTGCTTGAGCGACAAACCAATATCGGCGACGTGACATCGGAAGAGCCGATCTTCGTGATTGGCGATCTCTCACGGCTGCAAGCCGAACTCAATGTCGTCACCCGCGACATCGGCCGCGTCAGCGCCGGACAAGACGTGATCATCACCGCGCTTGACGGGCGCACGCGGATGAACGCGCGCATAGCCAGCGTGTTGCCCACCGCCGACGCGCATAGCCAGACCTTGATCGCGCGCGCGCCGTTCGCTGCTTCCGCGACCTCGTCCATGCGGCCGGGCATGGCGGTGCGCGCAGCTGTCGTGCTGGCCGAAGAGCAAGTCGCGATCGCTGTTCCAGCGGATGCGGTGCAAACCGTTGAAGGCCGCCAGGTGGTGTTCGTGCGTGTCGCCGCCGACACCTATGAGGCGCGCCCCGTAGCACTGGGGCGCCGCGGCGACGAGATGGTCGAGATCACGTCGGGCCTCAATGCCGGCGAAGCCTACGTCTCCGAGAATGCATTCCTCGTCAAAGCCGAGATCGGCAAGGGCGAGGCGAGTCATGGCGATCATTGACGAACAGATCAACTCAATTCCGGGCCTGAAATCCTCATGATCAGCCGCATTCTTGAACTTGCCGTGCGCGCCCGCTGGGCTGTTGTCGCTATCGTCGCGTTGATCGCGGCGATCGGGATTTTCAACATCGCACGTCTGCCGATCGACGCCGTTCCCGACATCACCAACAAGCAGGTGCAGATCAATTCGCTTGCGCCGGAGTTTGGGCCCCTCGATGTCGAACGGCTCGTCACCTACCCGGTCGAGACTGCGATGTCCGGGATCGTGGGGCTGGAGAGTACGCGCTCGATTTCCCGCAACGGCTTTTCCCAGGTCACCGTGGTCTTCCGCGACGACGTCGACATCTATTTCGCGCGCCAGCAAGTGGCCGAACGGCTGACGGCCGCGCGCGAAAGCCTCCCGGCGGGTGTCGAGCCGCAAATGGGTCCGATTTCGACCGGGCTTGGCGAAGTGCTGATGTGGACCGTGCGCTTCGCCGATCCCAATGCGGAGGGCGGGCGCGCGGCCCCGGGCGAGCCCGGCTGGCAAAGCGATGGCGCGTTCCTGACGCCGGAGGGCGAGCGCCTCACTGATGAAGTAGCGCAAGCTGCATACCTGCGAACCGTGCAGGATTGGATCATCCGGCCGCAGATGCGTTCGGTCGCTGGCGTCGCCGGCATCGATTCCATCGGCGGCTACGAGAAGCAATACATCGTCGAACCTGATCCGGCATCGCTTGCCGCCTATGGCATCTCATTCTCCGAACTGGCCGACGCGCTTGAGCGCGCCAATCTGTCGGTCGGCGCGAACTTCATCCAGCGAGGCGGCGAAGCCTTCCTCATTCGCGCCGACGCGCGCATTCGCACGCTGCACGAGATTGGCGATGCGGTGGTGGCCTCCCCAGACGGCGTGCCGATCACGGTTCGCGATGTCGCCAACGTCCGTATCGGGGGTGAATTGCGCACCGGCGCTGCAACGTCCAACGGCCAGGAAGTCGTCGTCGGCACGGTGCTGATGCTGACGGGCGGCAATAGCCGCACGGTCGCGGCCGCGGCCGCGGAGAGGCTTTCCGAAATTACGCGTTCGCTGCCGCCCGGCATCGAGGCCACCGTCGTCTACGATCGTTCGAAGCTCGTGAACGCGACCATCGCCACGGTCCAGCGCAACCTCGCTGAGGGCGCCATCCTGGTCGCGGCGGCGCTCTTCCTGCTGCTTGGCAACGTGCGCGCCGCCATCATCGCGACCCTCATCATTCCCCTGTCGATGCTGATGACCGCGATCGGCATGAATTTCTTCGGCGTGTCCGGCAATCTGATGTCGCTCGGCGCCTTGGATTTCGGGCTCATCGTCGATGGCTCGGTCATCATCATCGAGAACTGCCTGAGGCGATTATCGGAACGACAACATCACGAGGGCCGATTGTTGACGCTCGGGGAGCGGCTGCATGAAACGACCGAGGCCGCGCGCGAGATGATCGGGCCCACGGTGTTTGGACAGATCATCATCTTCCTCGTGTTCGCGCCTCTCCTCACCTTCTCCGGCGTCGAAGGCAAGATGTTCACGCCGATGGCGATCACGCTGATGCTGGCGCTTGGCGCGGCGTTTGTGTTGTCGCTCACCTTGGTGCCTGCTCTCGTGGCGCTCCTGATGCGCAACAAGGTCGCCGAGAAGGAGGTCAAGGCGATCGAAGTCTCGCGCCGGTGGTACGAGCCAGGCCTTCGCTATTCGATCGCCAAGCCGCTGCCGGTCATCGGCGGCGGCGTCGCGGTGTTCCTCTTGGCTGGCGCCCTCTTCATGACGCTTGGGCGGGAATTCATCCCGACCCTCGACGAACAGGACATCGCCATTCAGGCGGTGCGCATCCCATCAACATCGCTTCAACAATCGGCAGCGATGCAGCGGCGAATCGAAGAGGCGCTATCGGAGTTTCCCGAAGTTGCGCTCGTCTTTTCCAAGACGGGCACGGCGGAGGTCGCCTCCGACCCGATGCCGCCCAACATCTCGGATTCGTTCGTTATCCTCCGACCGCGCAGCGAGTGGCCAGATCGCAATCTTTCGAAGACGGAGCTCATCGCCCGTATCGAAGCGCGATTGCAGCAGCTGATCGGCAACAATTATGAATTCACCCAACCGATCCAGATGCGGTTCAATGAGCTCATTGCCGGCGTTCGCGGCGATATCGCGATCAAAGTGTACGGTGACGACCTCGATGAGTTGAGCGCCGCCGCGGGGCGCATTGCCAGCGTGTTGCAATCCATCCGCGGCGCGGCCGACGTGAAGGTCGAGCAGACCGGCGGTTTCCCAACGCTCGATGTCGCCTTCGATCGTGACGCCATCTCGCGCTATGGGCTCTCGCTCGATGAGGTGACGGACACGGTCGCAACCGCCATGGGCGGACGCGAAGCGGGCCTGGTTTTCGAGGGCGATCGCCGCTTCGACGTCGTCGTGCGCTTGCCCGACGCGGTGCGCGACGATCTCGACGCAGTGGGTGCGCTTCCCGTGATGCTTCCCGAAAGCGGTGAAGGCTTGCGCGGCTCTGTCCCGCTTCGCGAACTTGCAACCTTCACCTTCTCGGAGGGGCTCAATCAGGTCAGTCGTGAAGCTGGCAGCAGGCGCGTCGTGGTGCAGGCCAATGTGCGCGGGCGCGATCTCGGATCGTTTGTGGCCGAGGCGCAGCGCCGCGTGAATGGCGAAGTCGAACTGCCCACCGGCGCTTGGCTCGACTGGGGCGGCCAGTTCGAGAACCTGCAATCGGCGTCACAGCGTATGTCGCTGATCGTGCCGGTGTGTTTCGCGCTTATCTTCGCCTTCCTCTATATGGCGCTCGGCACCTTCCGCGGCGCGATCACGGTGTTCTCGGCGGTGCCGCTGGCGCTCGCGGGCGGGGTCTTTACGCTCCTCATCACCGGCATGCCGTTTTCAATCTCCGCCGCCGTCGGCTTCATCTGTCTCGCCGGCGTTGCTGTTTTGAACGGCCTTGTGGTGATGACCAGCATCAACAAGCGCCTCGATATCGGCATGCCGGTCGAACAGGCGATCGAAGAAGGCATGGTCGAAAAATTCCGCGCCGTCTTGATGACCGGCATCGTACCAGCGATCGGCTTTGTGCCGATGGCGATCGCCCACGGCACCGGCGCTGAAGTGCAAAAGCCGCTGGCGACGGTCGTCATCGGCGGCCTGATCACGGCGACGTTGCTCACGCTCTTCGTCTTGCCCGCGATTGCGCGGCTCATGCTCAGAAGCGGGCGGCGCGCGCGGGAAGGCGAGATGCCGACAGTCTATGCCGGCGAAGCGCCGGCTCAGGCTGAATAACGAAAGGTAACCCCATGTCGATAACAGCGCTGCGCAACGCCCTGCCCGACTATGCAGAAGATCTAAAGCTCAACCTCGACGCATTGGCGAGTGAGACCGTTTTGTCGGAACAGCAGAAGTGGGGCTGTTTTCTCGCCGCCGCCTACGCTGTTGGCGTGCCGCAAGTGGTGAGAGCAGTGCGCGGCGAAGTGGACGCCAAGCTGAACGCGGCCGCTCAAAAGGGCGCAAAGACGGCCACTGCCATCCTTGCCATGAACACCGTCTATTACAGCGCAGTCAATCTCCTCAATAATCATGATTACCGCGCGGAGCCGCCCAAACTCAGCATGCGCGCGCTCAGTTATGCGGGCGTTGACCGGATCGACTTCGAATTGTGGTGCTTGACCGTCTCGGCGGTGAACGAGTGCGGCGCCTGTCTCAACGCGCACGAGTCCGACCTGCACAAGCGCAACGTCTCACTAGAGCGCATCCAAGCCGCATTGCGCATCGCCGCCGTGATCGGCGCGGTCAGCGCGGTTCTGCGCGCGGAGGCCGCTGCGGGCGCCTAGTCCCGCGGTCGAGGAGCCATCGATAATGAAGCGTCCTGCGCCGGTCCTGATGCTCGCGAGCCTCTTCACGCTCGCGGTCCCGGCCGTGGGGTTTCTCTCCTTCGGCATCGTGCCGGCGCTGCTGTTCTTCTCAGGCTATTGCGCAGGCTTTGCGCTGTGGCTCTTGGCGCCGGGTGATGCGCCGCTCTCGGTATACAAAACAACTTACATCGCGACGTTCGCGCTCTTCATCGTCCACGGCATCGAAGAAAGGGTGTCCGGATTCTTTCCGACCCTTGCTCAGATAACGAACGTCGCGGTTCCGGACCTTGGATCGCCCGCAATTATCCTGCTGCTGTTGTTGTCTGCCGTCGCCTGGCTTGGCGGCCCGTTTCTGGCCGCTCGCGGATCGCAATTCGGCAATTACTTGGTCTGGACGTTCTTCGCCTCCATGGGCGTGACCGAACTCGCCCACTTCGTGCTTCCCTTCTTCACACTCGATCCCTTCCACTATTTCCCCGGCGTCGCGAGCGTATTCTTGCTCGCGCCCGCGGCCTGGTTCGGCATGTGGCTGCTTTGGCGTGGGGGCCGGTCATGAGCCCTTCGTCGATGCAAAAGGGCCAAGCTACTGGCGCGCGGATGGACGCAAGCCCGATTAGAAATCGCGCCGGCCGCCCGCACCAGCACGACCACGAAGGCATGCTGTTCGGCGCGCGCACCGAACTCTATTTCGCGTTGGCCTCGGGCGCCGCTCTCGCTATCGGCTGGTTGCTCGAAGGCCGAGCGCCACCGCCAACCCCGCTCCTCTTTTATGGTGCGGCCTATCTCTTTGGCGGTTTTTTCACCGCGCGCGAAGCGCTCGACAATCTGCGCCATCGCCAATTCAAGATCGACACGCTGATGCTGGTCGCCGCCGTGGGCGCGGCGTTCCTCAACGCCTGGGCCGAAGGCGCGTTGCTGCTCTTTCTATTCAGCCTCGGCCACGCGCTCGAGAATTGGGCGATGGGGCGCGCCAAGCGGGCAATCGAGGCGCTTGGGCACTTGACGCCCGAGCGCGCAATGTTGCGGCGCGGCGATGCGGTGGAAGACGTCGCAGTCGCCGATCTTAAGATCGGCGACATCATCATGGTCTGGCCAAACGAGCGCCTGCCCGCCGACGGCGTCGTCGTCGCCGGGGCGAGCGCGGTCAACCAGGCACCGATCACCGGCGAGAGCGCGCCGGTCGAGAAGCAAGCCGCCGCCAGCGCCGATGCATACTCCGATTTCTCGAAGGCGCCGGAGCAGCATCGGGTTTTCGCCGGCACGATCAACGGCTCGGGCGCGCTCGACGTGCGCGTGGCGCGCCTCGCCACCGAGAGCACGCTCGCGCGCATCGTTCGCATGGTGGCTGAAGCGGAGGCAGAGCGTTCGCCGACACAGAAATTCACCGACCGGTTCGAGCGCGTCTTCGTCCCCGTCGTGCTGGTGCTGGTGGGCGCGCTTATGTTGGCGTGGACCGTGATCGACGAGCCGTTCGCGGCGAGCTTTTATCGCGCGATGGCGGTGCTCGTGGCCGCGAGCCCCTGCGCGCTGGCAATTTCCGTGCCGAGCGCGGTCTTGAGCGGCATCGCGCGCGCCGCGCGCGGGGGCGTCTTGGTCAAAGGCGGCGGCCCGCTTGAGACGCTGGGCGCCGTGACGGCGATCGCCTTCGACAAGACCGGCACGCTGACCGAGGGCAAACCGTATCTGACTGATGTGAAGCCCCTCTTCGGCGCCACGGAAGAGGAATTGCTCGCCGTCGCCGTGGCGATCGAACACAGCAGCGACCATCCCCTCGCCGGCGCGATCGTGCGCGACGGCGCCAAACGTTTGGGAGAGACGCCCGTGCCGCGGGCTGAGGCGGTCGAGAGCATCACCGGCAAAGGCATTCAAGGCCGCATCGACGGCGCGGTGGTGCAGATCGGCAAGCCGGGTCTCTTCGAGACTGGCCCCGCGCCGATGCCCAATGAGCTTCGGCTCATGGTCACCAATCTCGAATCCTCCGGACGCACGGTCATGGTGGTGCGGCGCGGCGCCCGCTATCTGGGCGTCCTCGGCGTCATGGACACCGAACGCCCTGCAGCGAAGGAGACCGTCGTGCGCCTCCGGCGCCTCGGCATCAGGCGCGTCGTCATGCTGAGCGGCGACAATCAGCGCGTTGCCGACGCGGTCGCGGGCAGCATCGGCCTTGACCAGGCCTTCGGAGCGCTGATGCCCGATGAGAAAGTCGCTGCGATCAACACGCTCAAGGTTGAGTCCGGCGGCGTCGCCATGATCGGCGACGGCGTCAACGATGCGCCGGCGCTCGCCAACGCCAATGTCGGCGTCGCGATGGGTGCTGCGGGCTCCGACGTTGCGCTTGAAACCGCCGATGTCGCCTTGATGGCGGACGATCTCAAGCACTTGCCGTTTGCGGTGGGCCTCAGCCGGCAAACCACAAGCATCATCCGCCAGAACCTTTGGGTGAGCCTCGGCGTCGTCGCCATGCTCATCCCTTCCACCATATTCGGCCTGCAGATCGGCGCGGCGATCATCTTCCACGAAGGCTCGACGCTCATCGTGGTCGCCAATGCGCTTCGCCTCCTCGCCTACAAGGACCCCGCCCCATGAGCGCATCCTCTCATGCAAGGCGGCGCGGCCGCGTCACTTTCCCGGCCCCCCCGGGCGCGGCCGCGATAAGCGTTGCGGCGTTCGCATTGGCGGGTTGCGTCGGCGCTGGGGTGGCGGCGCAAGCATTTGCGACAGCGCCTGAGCCCATCAAGGCCACGAGCTACGCCTTGCCCCCGCCGGCGCCGGACCTCGTGAACCCAACCGGTCACTCGCTCCGCGGCGAGGACATCTATGGCACCGGCGCCTTTGGCGCCTCGCGCGGAGGCGGCGCGCGCCGTCATCGCGGCGCCGATTATGTCGCCGAGCCTGGCGAGGTGGTGCGCGCACCTATCAGCGGAATTGTGCAGCGCATCGGCTTCGCCTATCGCGGCGACGAGCGCTATCGCTACGTCGAACTCACGAGCGAAGATCAAGCGCGCGACGTGCGGGTGCTCTATGTCGGGCCCTCGGTTCAGCTCGGCGCCGTCGTGCGCGCGGGCGAACCGATCGGGCGCGCGCAGGATCTAAGCCGCCGCTATCCGCGCGGCATCACCAATCATGTCCATGTCGAGATGCGTGAGAACGGCGCGCTGGCCGATCCGGCCAATGTGCTGCCTGCGGCGTCCGACCAACATGCGGAGATCGATGCATGAGCAGCGTTCACCCGCAAATTCTTCAACACAAGTGCTGGGTCAACCAAGGAGGACACACATGAAACGACTCATTCTCGCTGCCGCATTGGCGCTGTGCGCGACGCCTGCGCTGGCGCAGGAGACGCACGGCGATAACGCCGAACTCCAATCCGTGCCGGCCGACGATGCGGTGCTCGCCGCCGCGCCATCTGCGCTTTCGCTGACGTTCGAGCACGCCGTGGTGCTGACCCAAGTGCAATTGCATGGACCGGGGCACACCGCCGTTCCGTTGACGTTCACAGCGCCGGGCGCGGCGACGGCGAGCTATTCCGTTCCGCTGCCGGCGCTCGGACCGGGCGCCTATGAAGTGCACTGGAACGCCACCGGCGACAGCCACGCCATGGAAGGCACGCTTCACTTCACCATCCAATAAACCACTGGCCGGCGGCGGCGACGCATGGCGTTGGCGCCGCCGGTTCACCTCACTACCGGAGCACACATGAAAGCAGTTTCGTTTTTTCTGGCCGCGCTGGTCGCTGCAGGTTCGGCCGCTGCGCAAGCGCCGGCGCCGGTGGCCGCTGTCGAGATGATAAGCGGCCACAAGGTCCGCCTGCGCGGCTTTGACCTCGAACACCGCGCCGACGGGCGCGCCTATGTCCATGGCTGGGCGCGCCGCGAAACGGGCCAGGCGGGGCTCATCAACGCGCATCTGCACGTCGAGACGTTCGACGCGTATGGTGCGAGCCTTGGGCTCACCGAAGGCGGCGATCCGCTCTCGGTGCGTGACCGCTCTTCGAGCGCGGTCCATGTCGAGCTTGCGCCTGTTCCTTCCCTTCAGATCGCGAGCGTGCGCGTCAGCGTCGAAGCAGGAAGGCGCCATGACTAGCGGTTCGCCAGTCGACCAGCCAATCGAGCTGCAGCGCCGCTACTGGAACGAATGGAACGCGTCCAACCGCGAGCAAAGGTCTAGCGAGGTTTCGCTCGACCAGCGGGATGCGGTTCTCGATTGGCTTTTCGGTCTGGACCGAACCGACCTCAACATCTTGGAGGTTGGCTGCGGCGCGGGTTGGCTTTGTCCGTCGCTCAAACAATTTGGCCAGGTGACGGCCACAGATCTCTCCGATGAAGTGCTGGCGCGGGCGGGCGAGCGCGTGCCCGGCGTCAAGTTCATCGCTGGCGACTTCATGGAGCTCGATTTTCAGAACGAGTTCGACGTTGTCATCACTCTCGAAGTGCTTTCCCATATCGCCGACCACGACGCCTTCATCGCCAAGCTCAACGCGCTCCTGCGTCCTGGCGGATATCTGATGCTGGCGACGCAAAATCGTCCCGTGCTTGAGAAGTTCAACACCGTAGCGCCGCAGCAGCCGGGACAACTGCGCCGGTGGTTTGACCGCAACGAACTTAAAGCGTTGCTTTCACGTCATTTCATTGTGCTCCAAATCGCAACGCTCACGCCTGTCGCCAACAAAGGCCCGATGCGGCTCATCGCCGGCCGGAAGGCAAAACGTCTCGTGCGCGCTGTCGCGGGGCGCGGCCCAGAGAAAGCGCTGGCGAGCGCGGGCTTCGGCTGGACCTTGGCGGTGCTTGCCATGAAGCACGCGCGATGACGCAAGGGTTGGAAATTCGCCACTGGAATGGGAAAAGGCCATGCTGCCGACCAATAACGTGAACCCACCGGCGAGCGCCGCACACGCCGAGGATCGCGCCTCATGGTGGCTGCTCATCGCAGCCTGGTTGATCGCGCTTTGCGCAAGTCTTGGCGCGTTGTTCATCGGCGAGGTGTTGGGTCAGGCGCCATGTCATCTGTGCTGGTTCCAGCGCGCCTTCATGTTTCCGCTTGCAATCATCCTCCTTGTCTCTTGCGTCACCTCCGATGCACACATTTGGCGCTACGCCCTGCCCTTGGCCGTCATCGGCGGACTGGTCGCCTTCTATCACACGCTTCTCCAGGCTGGTGTCATCCCAGAGCCAATCGTCCAGTGCACGGCGGGACCATCCTGCTCCAGCGCAGACATGACGCTGTTCGGCTGGCTATCGATCCCAGCGCTCTCATTTTCCGCATTTTCCGCAATCGTCGTGCTCCTCGTTATCATCCGCGGGAGGTCATCGTGAACAGACGCATAATCGTCATCGCCATTGCCGCAGGCGCGCTCGCGCTCTTCGCGCTCGCAGCCTATTTCTTTAGAGGCGCCGGCGAAGACGCCGCCGTTGACGTTGCGCCGCCCCCTGCGCCCATCGGGGCGCCGATTGATCCAGCGCCCGATGCGCCCGCCGGCGGCGCGGCCGATACTGATGCGGCGCAAACTGACGAAGAGACGGCTGCGGCAAGCGCGCCTGCGGCAGCACCGCAATGGAACGCCTATGTGCGGCGTCACTCCCCGGTTATCGGTCCCGCCAACGCCCCGGTCACGATCGTTGAATTCTTCGATCCTTCTTGCGAAGCGTGCCGCGCTTTCTATCCGATCGTGAAGCAGATCATGGCGCAATATCCCAACGATGTACGCTTGGTGCTGCGCTACACGCCCCTGCACGAAGGCTCCGAGGAGGCAGTGCGCATTCTGGAAACAGCCCGGCAGCAGAATGTTTTCGAGCCGGTGCTGGAGGCGTTGTTCGTCGAACAGCCACGATGGGCGACGCACGGGGGCCCACAGCTCGAAATTGCCTGGGCGGCGGCCGGCGCGGCGGGTCTAGACCAGGCGCGCGCGAGAGCCGCGATGCAAGCGCCGCGCATCACTGCCGCACTCAACCAAGACATCGCCGATGCGACAGCGCTTGGCGTCAGGGGAACGCCCACCTTCTTCGTCAACGAAAAGCCGCTGCCAAGTTTCGGGCCGCAGCAACTATACGATCTCGTGCGCGCCGAGGTCGAAGCCGCCCGCCGATGAGAAGACAACCCTTATAGCGACGGGGCCGCCTTAGCTCAGCTGGTAAGAGCGCCGCATTTGTAATGCGGAGGTCAAGTGTTCGAATCACTTAGGCGGCCTCCACCCTTTGCGCGCAAGAAGGCAGAGGCGCCCGCATCGAGTGACGCGGGCGCCAGTGCTCTCAAGCTGCCGCCTGGTCGGGTTGTTGACCGGCGGCATGGCCCTTGGAGCGGACGCTCCCCTCGCCCGGATCGACGGCGACGAAGACCTTGCCGGCCCAGTGGACTATCTGTCTTACGGCTGCGCGCGAGAACGCGCGAAGCTAGGCCCGAATGGCGCCCGCTTTGGCGGCTGCATCGGCGTACTGGCTGAGCGTTCGGCGAGGGACGAAATACAAATCTCGCTCGACCGGGAGGCCAAGCGCGCCGCGGACGTTCTCCAGTTCCGAGATGCGGACCGAACCGAGTTCGGGAAAGCCCATGCCCAAATCGCAAAGACCAAATGCGATGTCGGGATCTTCCGGATCTAGTTCGGTCAAGAGCCAGGTGCAGGCGCCATCGGGCGTGAAGAGCTTCACTACCGGCTTTGGGTCAATGCTCTCGCCGGCGGCGCTTCTGGCGCCATGGGCGAGCATGATCCCCCGCTCTGCGGGCGTGATGAGTTCAATTGTCATGTGAGACTGCTCGCGAAGTTGAGCGGCCGCGCCATCGCGCGGCCGCATTGAAACACATCAGGCTGCTTCGGATTGGGCGGCGTCCGTGGCGACGCCCTTGGAGCGCACGCTGCCTTCGCCTGGATCGATGGCGACGAACACCTTGCCGGTCCAGCGGCCCGTGCCTTTGTCCTTCCAGCGATCGTGACGGAGCTTGCCGGTCACTTCGGCGATGACGTCTTTCTTCATCGCCTTAGCGGCGGTTGCAGCCTTGCCGTCATTGATCTCGACGGTGAATCTGTCAGTGCGGTTCTCGTCCTTCACTTCGAGCCAGAGCGAGACGATCTCGATCGTGCCGCCCTTCTGTTCGAAGGTGCGGATCTTCGGCGCATCGACGAGCTTGCCGGTGATAGTGACGCGGTTGGTCATGAGCGTATCCTCGAAAGCGTTCCCGGCTGATCCCGGGGCCGCGGGCGTCGCCCGCGACGGCGCACCAAGCGCCCGGCCCTGAGGCGGCGCGGGCAAGGTGAAAATGGTGGGGCCCGCGTCATGCGCGCGAGCGCGTGACCGAAGCCGCGACAGCGGGCGGGGAAACGATTTTCTCCTTGCCGGCGGCGACGGCCGGGCGAGACAGGGCGACGGCGTGGGCGACGCTTGCGGCGCTGATTCAGAACGCGGCGCGGAGACGCTCGTTCAAACCGACAGCTTCAATACCATTGCTTGGTGTCGCCCATTCCGAGCACCAGACGAAATCCCTGCGCGGTGATATGCGCGATTTCTTCTCTGGCCGCCTCGAGCGAACGAACGGCGTTCGGCGCATCTCTTCCAAGTTCGATTTCGTCGCACAGGTCGTGATAGGCGAGCGCGTGGCAGAATTCGGAGAGCTCTCGGGCAGCCTCGAAGGCTTCGAGCGAGCCCCACGTTATGGCCTTGAACGATACGCGTGATCGCCCGACGTGATCGCCATGACGCGCGAATGCCGCGTATTGGCCGTCAGGACCAATCATCGAGATCGATGCCGAATTGAGATGCTCGAAAGGATCGCCGCTCTGGACCACGCGGTTCAGACGGGCTCGCGCGGTGAATGCGTAGACGAACTCGCTGTCGAAGATGTTCTTCGCGTCGGGCTTCAGGAAGCTCATCATCATGAAAGGCTCGTCGGCTGCAATCGATCCCTCGGCCTGCATGCGATGGAACGCTTGCGCGTAGAACCAGACATCGACGAGAAACGCGACGAAAGAGGCCTGCTTGATCTGCAAGCGGCTTGAACCGGGATCGAGGCGGAAGAGCGCAAGATCGGCGCGTCGGCAGATTTCGTTCTTCAGCTCATCGTTCTTCGGATCGTGCCCACCGCCATCGAATTCGATGGCGAACTGTGGGTGGTGATCCTCGTCGGTTACTACGAAATCGAAATGTCCGGTGAAACCAAGAGATCTGAGTCTCTTGGCTCCTAGCTCGTCGATGTCGATCACATCACCGATCCGGACCTTACGGTAGATTTCGGCCTTGTGACGTGCGGCGGCCGGTGCAAGCAGGTCGTGGACGAACGCCTCGCCTCGGTTGGAGAGCTTCTTGAGCATTCTCGAAACATAGCGACGAGTTCGCCTCCTGTCAGAACTCTGCGCCGGACGCGAGCCCTGCCTCATGGCGAGCCCAATCGTTCCAGTCCTTAAAGCCGCTCGGCGGCGGCGCCCTCTCGGGGCGTGGATCCACTCGACTGGCCAACGCCTCCGCTGCATGCTCGCCTGCAGCATCGGCATCCGTCACGATTACCATGCGGCGGATCGACGACGGCGCCGCGAAGCGGCTTAGATTGTCCGCTGACAGAGCTGCCCACACCGGAAGGCCCAAAGCGTGCGAGGCGGACAGCATCGTCTCCACGCCCTCACCGACGCCCAGTTCGTCCTGCACGTCATGCAAGCGAACAACGCCGCCCATCAGTTTGCCGATGACCCGCCGCGGTGTCCCAACAGCCGCCTTCGCCGTTCCGTGCGCGGTAAGCAATGTCACCTGCACACCTTGCAGCGTGCCAGATGAATCGCTGATCGCAGCGACGAGCGCGGGACGCCTGGAACGATCATCAACGCTCGTCATGGTCGGATGAAAGCGCAAGGCCGGCGTGTCCCATAGATTCTCCGGGATCGCGCGTCGCCGAAGGTAGGCTGTGGCCACTGTGTGACGAAGCGGGTGGCTCTCGTCCCAGATCCGATGGGCGCGCGCCACCCTCTCTTCGCTGGCGGGCTGAGCGGCAATCGTCGGTGTCGACGAGCGCGATCCGCGCTGATCGCCGCGCGGTTCATCGTCAAGCAAACCGAGGTCGGCCAGAGCACGCCGCACGTCGCGCCAATCGTCTTTCGGGCTGAAGCAATGAATGAGGATGCGGCCCTCCTCCGTCTCGGCGAGCGAGACGGAGCGGTCCTTGTGACTGTGATTGGGCCCAGGAATGAGAGCGCGCGCACCGCCGTCGAGCAGAATGCCGCCGCAGGCGGCCACGATGCGCTCAAGCCGCGACATCGGCGGCCTCCTCTTCGGCGAACGGAGATGGGCTCTTCGCCAACAGCCAATCGACCGCGACCTGCGCTTGCGCTGCGGCGGTCAGAAACGCGCGTTTGTCGTCGGCCAAAAGCTTCATCCAATGTCCAATGTAGGAAGCGTGGTCATGAATGTGATGAGGCGGCAGACGAAGATGCGCGCCGAGCAGGCTCGCGCCGATCTCGGCGACAAGTTCTTCGGCGGCGATCGCGTGCTTGGAGAACTTCTTGCCCAGGTCGCGGCCGACGCGGTGCGGCGCCATGGTCGCATGCACGCTCTCGTGATAGGTGACGCGTAGATCGCGTAATTTCTGTCCTCCTTTACACGCACAAGAGGACAGACTCGACAGACGATCATGATCTCTCTGCGCTGGCCGGGGCGGCCCCGAGGGGCCGTCCCGGCCAGCGCCAAACCGGCGATTGCGATGCCCCAGCTTTTGTTCACGACAGCGGCCTTTCGGCCGCACGGCGCAGCTTTGTCTGATGTGCCGATGCTGATCGACGACGACATGCGGCTGATCGAGCCGGCGTGTGCGTGGCTGATGCATATCGCGCTGGTACGTGGGCGCACGCGCAGCGCCGCGACGTGGCGCACGTACGGCGAGGCGCTTTACGATTGGTGGCAGACGCTCGCGGCCAATGATTGGGCTTGGGATCAGGTCGGCGCACGCGAGCTCGCCGCGTATCGCGACGGCATGCTCAATGGCACGCGCACCGCTCCCGGTCGGCGCTATGCGCGCACGACGATCAATCAGCGTCTGCGCATTGTGGCGATGTTCTATGCTTGGGCTCATGGGTGTGACCTCGTCGACCGCTCGCCCGCCGAGGCGGTCGACGCAGTGCGCGTCAGAGCCCGCCCAAGCATGCTCGCCCACGTCGATGCGAGCGGCGGCAAGCGTCCTGCCATCGAGCTCACGCTGCGCGAGACGCCGCGCCCGCCACGGGTGCTGGAGGCGCAGACATTGCGCTTGATCATGGATCAGCTCGGCTCGCGCGATCGATTGATGGCGACATGGGCGCTGACGACGGGCATGCGCCGCGGCGAGGTTGCGGCCTTGGCCGCGAGCGCGGTAAAGGCGCCGGTTGCGCAACGCTTCGACCAGGCGCCCGTTCAGCCGGTGCTCTTAGATGTCACCAAGGGCGGGCGTTCCCGTTTTATCTATCCGCCGACGCCGCTCGTTGATCGCACGCGCGCCTATCTGCGCGAGGAGCGCGCGGCGGCGGTGCGATACGCGCAGCGACGCGATGCGGCTTATGTAGAGCCAGTCCAGCTGTTTCTCTCGGAGAGCGGCGCCGCACTCACACCGCGACGCGTCGGCGCCATGTTCTCGGCGGCGTGCCGCGCGGTTGGAGTTCGATCGAGCTTTCATGCGCTCCGTCACACATTCGCGACGCGTGCGCTGGCGCTGTTGCAGCGGCAGGCCGAGCGCTTCCCGGACACCAATCCGCTTTTGGTCGTGCAGACTTTGCTTGGGCACGCCGACTTGCAGACGACGGGGATTTATCTCCAGCTCGTCGCGGCCGATCTCCTCGCCGCTGAGGTCGTCGCCGACCAGATATACGATCTCGTCGCATGACGGCGCGGCGCAAAGACTACCGGCTCGATTCCCAGCCGGCGTCGTTTTCGGGCGCGCCGATCGAGACGCTGATCGTGCGCTTCCCCGACGGAGATGGCCCAGCCCAGGTGTTCGATTTTCGCGCGCACGCTCGTCGCGCAGACATGGCCGCGGCGATTGCGCTGGCGTTTCGGATGCATTGCGCCGACAAGGCGCCGCAGACGCGCACGGCGCTATTCGTGAGCGGCATCCGGCAATGGTTCGTCTTTCTCGATACACACGATCCGCAGTGCTGGCTGATCCGTGGTGTCGACATCGACGCAGGGTTAGTGCGGGCATTCCTCGTCTGGCTCGATACGCGGCCTGTCAGCATCGGATCACGTTATTCTCTGTGGTCGGCGATGCGCAGCCTGCTGCGTTGGCTGGAGCGGTGTCGTCCCGATCTCGTGGCCGTCGATCTAGCGCTGCCCTACAATGCGTTTCCTCGCAAAAATGCGCTGACGCCGGCGCGTGAGGGGTTGGGGGACGGCGATATGGACGCCGTGCTCGCCGCGTGCCGCAAAGATATCGATGCGATCTGGCGCCAGCACATTACTGGCCAGGAGGCGCTGGCGCGTGTCGACCGCGCCAAGATCGCGCGGACGCTCCAGTTGAGGTATCTCGATCTCGACGATGTCGGCGTGCTGATGGCGGTGATCATCGACCGTTGTGGCGGGATCATTCCGCCCCAAGAGGAGATGCTGCGCGCGGGGGCGGGCGTCAGCCGCGTCGTCTGGGCGCTCAAGCAGCATGGCGGCGCCCAGCATTTCGCCCGCTATCTCTATCCGGATTCACGCGCGCTCATTGCTTTTGTCATCGCGATCGGCGCCCAGACCTTCGCCAATCCTGACGCGTTGTTGGGATTCACACGCGATTGCGTGGGCGAGCATCCACTGTTCGACAATCGCGCCATAGTCGGCTGGCGCAAGGGCCGCGCCTCGCGCGTGCAGCGGCGTTCGTTCCTGAGAGACAAGACGTTGTCGCCGCCGCGGCTCGTCGAGCAAGTGCTGGCGTTGACGACGCCGCTCGTCGGCCATGTTACCGCGTCTGAGCGCGATCGGCTCTTTCTCTACGCATCCTTGCACGGCAAGGGCCGCCATGTCGGCGTTCTCAATTGTAATATCGCCCTGCAGCAGGTTGAGCGCTTCGTCCGCGATCATAGCCTCACGGGCACCGATGGCGCGCCGCTCAAGCTCAATCTGGCGGCATTGCGCACGACCGGCTTATCGCGCGCCCACGCAGCGTTGGGCTACGATCTGCTCAAGACGCAGGCACTGGCCAACCACGCCTCCCTCGACACGACGCGCCGCTATGTTGATCGCCCGTTGGCGCGGGAGGGTCAGGCGCGGGAGCTTTCACGGTTGCAGGGTGCGTTCGTCAATTGGGTGCGCGGCGATGCCGATGAGGTGACGCGGACGCTGCGGATATCATCAGCGGCCGCCGCCGATATTGCGGCTGGCCGCAATGCGACGGCGTCAGGGTTTGTGTGCCGCGATCCGCTGGCAGGTGTAGGTCCCGACCAGGCGCCGGGGCGGCTGTGTATCGCTTGGCTCGGCTGCTTCAGCTGTCCCAACGCCGTCATTCCGCTCGATATCGACACGCTGGCCCGCCTGATGGCGACGCGCGCGGCGCTCGGCGATGCGCGCACGCGCATGGCGCCGGAGCGGTTCGCGCTTCTTTACGAGCCGAAGCTCGCCATTCTCGAGCGCGACATCCTGCCGAGGTTTCCCGATGCGATGCACGCTCAAGCGCGCGAGCGGGCCACGGCGATCGGACTGGCGCCAATCGAATGACGTGCGTAGCAAGCCTTCGCGCCGCAGATGATCGCAGCGATGATCCGCAGATATCGTCGCACAGCCGGCTGTCGGATGACGTATGGCGGCTCGATATCGACGTGCCGGGATTTCGTTCAGACCAGAAGAGCTGGCGGTGGGCGATCACTATAGGGGATGGGTCGCGTTTGACCGATCCCCAGCACGCCGCGTTGCTCCGGGCGTGCAAGTGTTTCCTCTGGTCGCTCGCGTCCGACCCGCCGCAGGGACACGTTCGCGCCGCGCCATCGACCTTGCTGGCGCGCGCATTGTCGCTCGCGATCCTGGTTCGTTGGATGTCGGGCGCTGGCTTCCGGCGCTTCGCCGATCTCGATGCAGCTGCGCTCGATCAGTTCCGCAGCGTCTTGAGGGCGCGACGGGGCCGTGGCGCGCGTGCTGAGCCGCTGACGCCCAGCACGCTGCGCGATCATCTGGCGATCCTCAAATTGCTCTACATGCAGCGCGCCAAGCTAGGTGATGCACTTTCATTCGAGCCGTTTCCCGGCGAGACGGCTGGCGTTGCCGCAGGACTGACCCGCGCACGCAAGGGTTGGATTCCGTTCATTCCCGACGCGCTCGCCGTCGACATCATCGCCAAGGCGTTGCACTGGGTCGAGCACGAAGCTGATGACATTCTTGCTCTCCGCGACGCCTTCGAGGATGCCTATATCGTTGGGGAGGACCGCGGGTTCGGCCGCCATCATTGTCAAACGCTGGGCCGCCGCGCCATCGACGCAAGCGCCGTCATCTCCCCCGGAGGACGGCCCGTGGTCAGCAAGTACAATCTCGACATGGTCGTGCGTCACCTGCACACGGCCTGCTTCGTCGTCATCGCCGGCCTGGTCGGTATGCGCATGAGTGAGATTCTGTCGCTCAAGTGTGGCGCAATCGAGCGTCGCCAGCTTGGCGAGAGTGGCATTGCCCAAGCTTACCTGGTCGCGCGTCTCTACAAGACAGCTGCGCAGCGCGGCGGACGCGAAGAGCGCTGGCTCGCACCAACGCCGGTCGTGCGCGCCGTCGAGGTGCTGGAGCGCCTGACGGCCCCGGTTCGCGAGCTCCACGGCGATACGCGGCTCTTCGTCGTTGCGGTCTCACGCGTGAAGATGGCGCCGGTGACGTCGATGCAGGTCGGTTATCGGCTTCGTGAATTCGCGGCTTATGTCGGCGTGCCTGAGCATGAAGGCGCCCCATGGGCGTTTTCGGCGCATCAATTCCGCAAAACATTCGCGCGCTTCGTGGCCAAGCGCGACCGCACGCAACTCCTGGCGCTCGCCGATCATTTCAAGCACGTCTCAGTCGCCATGACCGCCAAGGGTTATGTCGGCACCGATTTCGATCTTTTCGAGCTAGTGGCGCACGAAGCGCAAGTGGAGACGGCCGACGCGCTCGATCGGCTGTTGTCAGCCGATCGGCTCGCCGGGCGCATGGGGACGCGGCTCACCAATCTCAACGCCAAGTTCCGCGGCCGCGCCGGCGCTGAGGTTCGGCGCGACTATATCGAGTTCATCCTGTCGGAGACGGATCTGTCGATCCACGCCTGTGAGTATGGCTGGTGCGTGTTTCAGGCCGAGACTGCGCGCTGCGGCGGCGATGTTGCGCCCAGCGCCGCGGGCCGCGCGCCTTCGGTTTGCCTGTCGTGCGTCAATTTCGCCGTCGATGCTCGCCATCGATTGTTCTGGGAGGAGCGGCGCGCGCGCAACGCGACGCTGATCGACCAAGCAAGTCCGCTCACGCGCGCCGCGCTCGATAAAGCGATCGGCGAATGCGATTTCGTGATCCAAGCCCTTGATGGAGAGAGACATGGCTGACGCTGCCCGGCGTTACCGCGCAGCGCTCACGCGCTTGACGGAGGGACGCGGTCGCCATCCACTGCATTCGGGCAAGTCAGTGCGCATCACGCCCGCGGCGGTCGCGCGCGAAGCAGGCATGAGCCGCAATCCTCTGTACGCCACGCATCGTGACATACTGGAGGAGATCATTGCCGCCGCCGAGGCGCCGGCGCCAGCGAAAGACTTGAGCGAGGCGTTGGCTGCCGCGAGATTAGAGAAGCGCGACATGCGCACGTCCGCTCAATTGCACAGAAAAGAGAAGCGCGCCTTGGCTACGGAGAATCTTACCTTGCTGGCGCGGGCGCGGTCAGCTGAAGATACGATCAAGGCACGCGACCGACTGATCGCGCGCTTGGAGATGCTGCTGCGCCAGCAACAGCGATAGCGCTCAGGCCATCAAGGCGTGCATGCGCGCGGTGACCGCGTCATGCTCATATGGCTTTTTGAACATCGAGGCTTGCGCGCAGACGTCCGCGGGCAGACCCATCATGGCCGCCTTGCCTGACGTCAGCAGCATGTGCACGGCGGGATGATGGGCATGCATCCAATGCGCAAGGCCAATTCCGTCCATGTCGCCCGGCATCTGCACGTCGCTGAACACGATGTCGATTGCCGCCCCGGCGAGAAACAAGGATTGGGCTTCGTCCCCAGTTCCTGCTTCGACAACATCCCAGCCGCCGTCGCGCAGATGCGTGGCGATCGCGAGCCGAACCAATGGCTCGTCCTCCACGACGAGGACGGTGCGGGTCCTTTGCGCGATTGGCGCCGCTGGCTTGCGGACATGGGTGATCGACACGCTGGCGCCGGCGGGGCTGGAGATGGTCGAAACCTGCGCGGCGAGCTGTTCGGCCAATGCGCCGACAATGCTGGTGCCCAACCCACCCTTTACCCGGGCGGGCGTGGTGGCGCCGTCCTTGCCGACGCCGTTGTCCGAGATTGTGAGCGCCCAGCCTGCGTCGGTAGGCGTATACGCCACGACGATGACGTTGCCGGGTTTCTGCACGGGAAAGGCGTGCTTCAGCGCATTGATCACCAATTCGGTGACGATGAGGCCGATGCTCACCGCCTCCGCCGATGAGGCATCGCCGCCGGCGACTTGGACTTTCAAATCGATGGCGTCGTCGCCTTCACGGATCATCGCGCCGGCCAGGCTTGCGCACAGACGGGTGAGATAAGGCTCAAGTTGAATGGCGCCCGGCCCGGTCGCCACTTCCAAGTGTTTTTGTACCGCCGCGACCGCCATCACCCGCTTGTGCGCGTCCTCCAGATGCGTGCGCATTTCTGGCGAGTCGACGGCGCGGGCCTTCATCAGCAGGATGCTGGCGATGATCTGCAGGCTGTTGGCCACGCGGTGCTGCATCTCCTCCAGTAGCATTTGCTTTTGCCGCAAGAGATCGTCGCGTTCGCGTTCCGCGGCGCGCCACTCGGTAATGTCTTCGATCGCAACCAGGATCGTGCTGGTGTTGTGGCTTTCATAAAACACCTTACGGGCGTTGAGGCGCATGACCCGTTGGCCGATCACCGGAAAAGAATGCTCGATCTCGTAGGCCTCGATGACGCCGTCCTCCGGCGCCACCCGCGCCAGCAGCGCACGCAGCGCCGGGATGTTCCACTCACCATTGCCAAGTTCGTAGATGAGTTGGCCTTGCGTTTCCTGCGCGGCGACATGGAAGGTGCGATAAAAGGCGCGGCTGGCGACCATGACGCGCAGATCTTCGTCGAGGACCAAGAGCGGCTCACGTATGGTGTCGACGATCGCCTGCGCAAGCGCGCGGGGGTCCTCGATTCCCTTCAATGGGGCGGGCGATAACATTGTGTCTCCTTTGACGCCGGACACTATGCGCTTCTTCCGGGAAATGTCCTAAACTGCTCACTGACCCGGATTCGACGCTTTCAGACTTTTGCTCGAAGTGTCGGGTCGCGCACAGATTTCGCGTCAAATCCTGATGTAGGCTTGGGGATCGGAGCCGCTCATGTTCTGCCGCGTCGAGATCTTGAACCGCGACGCGTCAGGAAAGAAGCGGATCGTCTTCGCGCGTTACAAGTCCGCCGCCAGCTTGGTTGAGATGATGGCCTTCGCGGACCACGAGTGTGCGAAGCGCGGCGCCGCAGGCTATCGCCTGCGCGATCTTCACACCGCTGAAGTCAAGGAGGTGTGGGATTAACGAAACATGGGTTGCAGCGGCCTTCCCCCGCGCGGAACTATGATCCGGCCTTTCCGTTGATGGAGCCGGGGCCGAGCCGGGAAGCGTTGATGGGACTGACCGTGCATTATGTTCGCGATCTGGCGGACCCGGCATCCGATTGCTGGAAAATGTTCCCCCCACCCGGTGATTTGACTGACGCACTAACGCTTGCGCGCGATGGGTATTCCAATGTGCGCGACTTCCTCGGCGCGGCCGGGTTTCGGATCGTCGATGAAACGGGTCGCGTGATCGCGGAAGAAGCCATAGCCGTTTAGCGTTGCCTACATTTTGTCAGTGGCCTGCTGCGCGTGCATCCAATCGGCGATCTCTTGAGCCTTGGACGCTGCGGTGAAGATCGCGCGCGGATCGCTCTTCAAAAGTTCAAGCCAGCTGCTAATGTATGAGGCATGGTCCTCTCGCGGCTCGTGGGCGATGCCCAGATCAGCGAGGACAAAACCGCTGGCCAATTCCACGGCCACTTCCTCCGCAGCATAGGACGCAGATCCGAAGCGTCCGCTCAGATCTCGATCCAACCGGTGCTTTGCGCCGCTCGCATGGCCGCATTCGTGCAGCGTCACGCCATAAGCCGATGCCGGATCGAAGAAGCGCTCGAAGGGCGGCAGATGCACGGTGTCGGTCGATGGCCGATAAAAGGCCATGTCGCCGTCGTGGACGATGTTCACGTTGAGTGCAGCGATAAAGGCTTCGGCGTGTGTTAGCCGGTCGGATTCGGGTAACAGGGCGACGGTCTCGGGTTCGTAGTTCTCTACCTGCGCGACATTGAAGACGCTGTATCCGCGCGCGAAGAAGCGCTTCTTGTCGCCGTCCTCGGCGTCAGGTTTCTCCACTTGCTTCCAGAGCACGACCGCGCTCGCGCGTTCGCCCTTGCGCACGATCGCTCCGAGTTCGAACCATTGTTTGAAAGTGCCCCAAACTCCAGTCGGGTAGCCCTTGACTTCGGCTGAGGCCCAGAGCGCGAGCGTATTGATGCCGCGATAGGATTTCTTCGATGCGACATTCGCTGGGCGATAGACGGCGCTGCCGTCGTGATGCCAAGGCATGCGCTTGGTTTCGACGCCGCGTTCGATCGCGGCGATGATTTGATCGGTGATGCGGGCGTAGATGCTCGCGCGTTCGCTTGTGGGCATCGGCTTTGCTCCGTTGGGCCGGGCCATTCCCGGCGGCGGAGCCTTCAAAGCGGCGGGCGTGCGCAGCGCGCACCGGAGGCCGGAGCAAAGCGGAGGACGGCAACGCCGTTGCGCGCTGCGCGCGTCTGTCGCGCGCTCCGCCTTCCCGCCGGGGATGGTTCGGCGTTGCGGGAATCCGTTGTGCCGAAAAGCAAAGGGCGGCCGATCGGCCGCCCTTCATTGCGTCAGCGCAATCGATGACAGTTGCGATGTTACATATCTCATGGTTGAGCGTCGCTGCGTAGTCTTCGGCCGTGTCGAACGCCGCGATCGGCGGCATGCCGACCACATCCTTGCTCGGGATGTAGCAGGCGATGTCGCGCGTCGCGATGCGCGCGATCCCTAGGCGTAGAAACCAAGCCTCATGCGCAGCGATCGGAGACAGGCCCGCATCGTTCGGCGCCGGGTGAAAGCGTGAAGGCAGATTGTCGATCTGATCGGCGGAGAAGACCACATACCATTTCAGAAAGCGGAATGCGTCTTCGACCTCAGCGCCGCCATCATCCACGCGCGTGCGCTTGCCCTGGCCGTAATAGACGACGACCTCGCCGCGCTCGCCCTTGCGCACATTGGCGCCCAGCTTCACGGCTTGATTGAAGGTCAGCCAATAGGGCGAGAGGTAGCCCCGGTCCAAGGCGGCGCTCCAGAGGATGAGAACGTTCACGCCTCTATAAGTTTCGCCGGTTGCCCGCCGTGGCAGTGCAAGGCCGGTACGAGCGCCGTCCCAAGGCTTGCGCCATGGCAGCACGCCGGACTTCAGTTCGGATAGAATCTTGGCCGTGATTTCGGCGGCGACATCGCGGCGCGCGCCAGCGCGCACAGAGTGCGTGTTCATGAGAATGGCTCCGAAAAAAAGACGCCGCCGGCGAGGCCGGCGGCGTGAGTTGCAATTGGAAGGAAGCTCAGGCCGCTTCGGCGCCAGCCAAAGCCGTCTCGCCTTCGGCCGTCACGCCGAACGCGCCTTCGCGCGGCGGCGTGATCAGGATCTCCGGCAGCCAGCCAGTGTCCTTCAGCGCTTGCGCAGCCGTGCGCGCCAGATCGGTCTTCTTCATCTTGCCGAACGCCGCGATCATGCCGCGCCGCTCTTGTTCGCCGAGGCTTGAGACTGAAGGCGCGGTTTCCAACGCCGCAATCGCGAGCGCCTTCGGCGCGGCAGCCCAGAAATCCTCACTCGCTTCCCAGTGCCGTGTCATGTCGAGGTCGAGCGCGGCGGCCAGGCAGTCGCCCATGCGCTGAAGACGCTGGTCTTCACGCAGCAAGCCGCCGTGGGTGAGATCGATTGTCTCCGACATGAAGACTGCGAGCGCCCGAACTAGGTGCTCGTCCGTCTGATCGAGACAGGCCGCCAGCAACGCGCCCTCGTCTTCCGGCGCGCGCGCCGCGAAGTCGGTGCGCGCCTGCTCGACCGTATCGTCGTCATCAAAGCCGATCGGCCGCGACACGATTGCAACGCCCGGCACGGCAGCGCGTTCGGCGCTCTGGCGCATCAGCACATAGACCATGAGCGCCAACGCCACATGCGCGTTCGACGCCAATGCGGCGCGCAAGCCGCGCGTGCGCGCTTCGGTCAAGCGCTCGACGAGAGCCTTGCTGAGGCGAGGCCCTTCGCTTTCCGGCCGCGCCTCATCCGGTGCATCGTCGCATGCAGGACCGTCAGCAGCACGTTGCCCCTTCGCCCGCAGCTTTGCGATCGCCTTCGCATCCGTGCGCTTGATAAGGCCGCGTGTGAGGACCGGCCGGCCGTCGCGATCGACAGCCACGACGGCGCCGGCGTGCGGTACGAGCTTCTTATCATACGAACGCGCCGCCTCTTGAACGGCGTCGAGTTTGGCTGCGACCTCATCGCGCTCAGCCCAGAGCGGATTGTCATCGTCCGCCTCTTGCAGTTTCTCATCGAGTTCGCCGATGCGCGCCTCCAGGGCCTCGACTTCCTTGCGCTCGGCCGGCTTCAGCTTGCGCGACGTGGGATGGAGACGTTCGCCCGCGCAGCCTTCGACCTGGCCGTGCCCAAGCTGGACTTCGACCCAGCCCCAGCCTTCCGTGGCGAGCTGCTCACGCAGTGCGTCAGCCTTCTCGGTGGCCAAGCGCTGCAACAGGTCGCCATCGTCGAAGAAGACAATATCAGGCTCGAAGAGATCGCGGACCAGGACACCGCCAGCCGCTTCATACGCCTCGGCGCCGACAAAGCGCGCGAGCCGATCGTGTGCTGGGATGCGCCCAGCCGTCAGCGCGTTGCGGACGCTCTGCGCGTGCGTGATGGGCTTCGCAAATTGCCGGAACACCCGTTCCTGGGCGGCGTGGTCGTCATTGATCGCAAAAGCGCGCGCGACGTCGAGGTTGATGTCGCCCTTCCGATAGGCAGCGCGGATCTTTGGCGAGAGCCGGGCAAGCGCCAGACGCTGTTCCACCAAACGCACGGTGCAGCCGAAGCGCCGGGCCACATCGTCGGCGCTCATGCCGCCGTCGACCAGGTGCGCAAACGCTTCGACCTCGTCCATCACCGACATGGGCGAGCGCGTCACGTTCTCGTCGAGGCTGATCTCCAACGGATCGTTGGCCGTGTCGATCACGCCGCGTACCGGCTCGCTATCCTTGATCTGCTTGCGCTTGACGCGCAGCAGCAGCGCTTGCCGGCGCCCTTCGCCGATTTGCACGAGGTAGAAGCCCGTGCGGCCGCCGCCTTCGTCGAGCTCGGGCTCGACAACGAGGTTCTGCAGCATGCCTTTTGCCTGGATCGATGCGGCCAGCGCTTCGATCTCAGCCTTCGAATGCGGCGTCTTGCGCGCATTCCGAGGCGACTTCTTCAGCTTGTTGAGGGGGATCAAGACGACGCCGGTCTGAACGGCGTGTTCGTCTGCGATTGCGATTGCTTGTGTCATGGAAAGCCTCATTGGCTTTCCCGGCAGCGTTATTGCTCGCCGGGGCCGCGTGCGCGACCCCTCCTCTTCCGCCCGCGTTCAGGCCGGCCCTGTCGGGGGCTTTAGAGCGCAGCGTCCCTCGACAGGGACGGACGCGCGGGCGATGCGGTTATCGCGCACGCTGCGCCGCGCGGAGACCGAGAAATGGTAGAGCCCGATTAGTTGGGGAAAAAAATCCGGCCAGCGCGACTGGAGCGGAGCCGGATTCAAGATCGCACGAAACCCAATTACGGGCAGTCCTTCAGCTTCAGCAGATTGTTCGGCGGATAGCTGTCGCCCTCGGTCGTCAGATACTTGCGACCGTTGCGCTCTTTCACTTCGATCCACACCGACTTGCCCGACGCCACGGTCCAGAAGCGATGAGTACGCGCTTCGATTAGGCGAATGACCTGATCGATCGGCGTGGTTGGAAACTGCGGCCCACCGAGAGCGTCGATGCGCCGGTCACTGTCTGGGCCGTCCTTTTTTGTGCATGTGATCTGATAATCCGCCATAACGCGTTTCCTCACTTTTGGCTGCGCAGCGCACTTACGGCTGCTGTTAGCTGTTATCGGCTTGAGATGTTGAAGCTTGGTTAATGGCGGAAGAATCGTGCGACTGTCCGAGCGCGGCGCGTTTACAGATTCTTAACGACTCTAACAGAATCTGACGGCTGCTGTTTGGAGGCTGACGATGGCAGACCCGATTGTTCGCGAACCTTTGACCGTTCGTCTGCGGCCGGAAGACAAGCAATTCTTCGCCACCGCCTCGGAACGTTCAGGTTTGGAAGCCAGCGTCGCCGCCAGGCAAATTCTTGAATTGGTGATCCAAAGAATGCGCAGTGACGGCGATTTCGTCGTCACTCTGGGCACGCTCAATGGCGCTCTGCGCGCGAGCTAGGCGCCATCGACTGCTCGCGAAAGCGTTCTATCTGCGAAACAGAATATTGAGGTCGTGCGCTTTACAGGCGCGATGAATTCGCTCGCCGTGTCGGGAGCGTTCGCTAAGCGGCTATGACGCTTCCCTAAACGGACTCCACCAGTTCACTCCTGATGAAAACAGTCGTTGCGTCCCGGCTATGGCTGCGCTTGTGATTCAGCATGGATGTGAGCGAAGCCGCCCGGGTCATCGAGGCCAACCCAGACTTTCGCTTGCTGCGACGCGTACCGGCGCCATCTGATTGGCGGCTCCAGGCCGCTACCGGAGAAACCCGGCTCGCTGTTTTCGTCGACACCGAGACGACGGGTCTCGACCAAGACACCGACGAAGTCATTGAACTGGCGCTGCTGCCGTTCGAATACGAGCGCGACACCGGCACCATCGTGCGCGTCGACCAGGGCACCGCGCTCTCCGCCTTTCGCCAGCCCTCGTTCCCGATCCCGCCTGAAAGCACCAAGATCCACGGCATCACCGATGAGATGGTTAGAGGCCAGGTCATCGATCCAGAACGCATCCGCGCCCTGATCGAACCGGCGCACCTTGTCCTTGCGCACAACGCCGCCTTCGACCGGCCGATGGTCGAAAAGCATTGGCCCATCTTCGAAGAGAAGCACTGGGCCTGTTCGTTCGCAGAGATCGACTGGAAGAGCGAAGGCGTGGGATCAGCTAAGCTCGATTATCTCTTATGGGCGCGCGGCTGGTTTCATGACGGACACCGCGCACTGTCGGACGCCGAGGCCGCGCTCTTCCTGCTGACCCTTCCCCTCCCTGCATCCGGCAGGCTGGGCCTAAGCGCTCTGCTTGAATGCGCACGCCGCCAGCTCTGGGTCGTCAGAGCGGAAGACACGGCCTTCGAACAACGCGCATCGCTCAAGGCACGCGGCTATCGTTGGGACGATGGCGAGGGAAAGCGCGCAAAGGCCTGGTGGCTCATGACCAACGATCCTCAAGCCGAACTCGATTGGCTGAGAGCCGATATCTATGGTGACGATCGGGATGTCACCGTGCTCAAAACGCCGGCAACGCGGCGCTATTCATCGAGACTATGGGTCGAATGAGCGACGTCGGCAAAATCCCAACGGCAGACGTTCGACAGGCGACGCACTAGCCTGGCGCTAAGAGACTTTCGTGAGCGACCAGTCGCGAACCGAGAGATCGATTCTAAAAGAAGAACAACCGGGGATTGACCCGATTAACTCAGATGCCACAACGGGGGTCATGGGAGAGGCCGTATGATGTGTTCGCTCTATGAAGCGGGTTCGAGGCAGCCTGAGCTGCTTGGGGATCGCACATTGCGATCCCCTGGAATCCGTTGAGCGCAGACCATGGATGGTCACAGCTTCGAACGTCTTCGGGCGCACATCCTGCCATTGTCGGTGTCCAGCGACTTCGAGGTGGCACGTACGGAATGGTCCCTCGTCGCTATCGAGATCAGCGAGGAATTTGATCAATGTCCGTGCGGTCAGGACATCAAAGAGCACTGCTACATTCGCAATCGGTTGAATGACAATGAAACTTACGTCGGCAATGTCTGCATAAATCGCTTCATTCAGATCGATACTGGAAGTCTCTTCGAAGGTCTGAAGCGGATTGCAAAAGATCCAACAGCAAATCCGAATAGCGATCTCATCGAGCATGCCTATCGCGCGGGCTACCTCTATGGCGAGAAGGAGTACACGTTTCTGAAGCAGACCATGCGCAAGAGGAAGCTCTCGCTCAGCCAGATGGCCTGGAAGGTCAAGATAAACCGACGAATTGTGGGAAACTTGGTCGTTCGGAAGCGAACCAGCAGATGACTCTTTCTGCAAGCCTGCTTGGCTCTCAGCGCCCTGCTAGCGAAACCGCGCCCGATGCGCGCGGCTATCACTGAGACTACGGCGAAGGAAAGCGCGTCAAGGCGGGTTGGCTCATGACCGACGACCCCCAAGCCGAGCTCGATTGGCTGAGAGCAGACATCTACGGCGACGATCGCCATGTGAGGGTGCTCAAGGCGCCGGCGACAAGGCGCTATTCATCTCGGCTCTGGGCGGAATAAGCGGCCACTCCGTATGATGCTGCGAGCCCGGCACGGTTCGGCTTCCGATCCGGTGCGCGCGACCCCGCATGAAAACCGCTGAATCCGCGGAAATTGGAGCAGACGCAGATTGAATTGAAACGAGAATTTCAAGAAACGCAGAAAGATATCCTCCCGCGAACCCCGCACGCGAAAATCATCGCTGACAATTCGAGCCAAGTGCTGAGGCGCAAGCCGCGTTCCGCGACCGGGTCCACCCCTCGCGCGGAGGGCTAACCTCAGCCCGGTGCGAGTGACGGCGATGACAGTGATCGAAATTCTGGCGGCAATTCTGGTCTTTATAGCTGTGCTGCGAGCGGCGCGGTCCGCGATCCTAATGCTTGCCGGCATCATCGCTGCCGGCGAAACGCTGTTGATCAGTGTCGCTTCGCTGCGCGCCACTCAAGGCCTGCTCTTTCCGAAGGGACAAGAACAAAGGTCTCAAACCAGCAAGCGGCTGCGGCGTCATGAGGAGGAGTAGCTGCGGGCGCGCTTTTCGACAGCCACTGCCGAAACACCGGCTCCATCGTTACTTGCAAACTCGTTGCGGAACGTTAACCATCCTCGTCCAGCTGACATGGGGCGGCTGGAATGCCCAGAACAAGCAAACTCGCGACCGATGTCTTCACGCCGCGCGGCGCGTTGCCCAATCCGGAAATGTACGTCCCGCGTCCGGACCTCGAGGCTGATCTCAAGCAAGCGTTGACCATCAACACAAACGTCCTCGTCAGAGGCGACAGCGGCTGCGGGAAATCTTGGCTTTACAAGAAGGTCCTTGCGGATCTCGACGCCGCCTACGCGATTGTAAACTTGGCTCAAGCCCGCAGCTTCGGCTCTGTCGGCGAGGCCGTTATTCGAACCATTGCTGCCGGCACCGATATCGTGATCGGCGGCCGATCTGGCGTTCAGTTGGGTCTCGGCGGTTTCCTGCAGGGCGTGATGGGCAGCGCGCGCGAAACAAGACGCGTCCTCGCCGACCCTGTGTTGGACGCGGCGCGCATATTGCGGAGGCGCGCAGGCAAGAAGCGGCTGGCCGCCATCGTCTTCGACAATTTCGAGCAGATCATGGACGACGCAAAGCTCATCCGTGAGCTCTCGATGATCATGATGCAGATCGATACGCCAGACTGGGCTGCCTATAACGTGCACAACGTTGTGGTCGGCACGCCCGCGAACATCCGCGAGTTCTTTGCGCAGGTCGGCAGCACCCCGATTCAAAATCGCATCCGTGAGGTTCCGGAGGTTTCGCGCCTCACCTACGAACAAGCGCACGAGCTCATCATCAAAGGGTTCGTGACCAACTTAGGTTATCCACGCACGGAGGCGTTTCCGATCGTAAGAGAGATCGGATGGATGGCGGATCGCATCCCACAACACATCCATAGCCTTTGCTTGGAGGTCGCGTTTGAAAGCGATCGCTGCGATGGCAAACTTGATTCCGATGTCGTGGCGGGCGCACAGAAACGTTGGCTGCAAGCAGCAGAGTCGTCATCGTACGTTGGCATCGCGCGCCAGATGCAAAACGTTACCGGCGCCGCCGCAAGACGGCGCAACCAGGCGCTCTATGCGCTTTCGCAGATGGATCGCCTCGACTTCTCTGCCGCAGACGTCGAGCGTCAAATGCGCCGCGAGTTTCCGGTCACGACCAACGTGCAAAACCTCGGCATCGGGACGATCTTGAGGTTCTTCGCAGAATCCAAGCCGCCCATAATAGCGCCCAGCGCGATAGCCAATGGGCTCTATCACTTCACCAATCCGATCTTCCGCGTTTGTCTACGCGTGATGCTGGTGAAAGACGAGAACGAGAATGTAACAAGACTCGACTCGCCCGATCTCACGAACCTCGTTTCGGGCACCGCGCCGCCGGTTTCGGAGGTCGCTGACGCCGAGACAAACCCAACGTCTTAATCGAGCTCCGGAGCATCCCAGAATGCAAGTGTTCTTCTCTTTGTCGCCCGCCTTTGCCAAGTCCGACGAGTACGAAGCTGGTGTGCGGAAAATGTCGAAGCATTTTGACCTGAGCCCGGTCTTCGCACATGACGCGCCGCGAGGTGGCGACATTACCGAGTGGATTTCGAACGCCCTTTCGAATTGCGAATTCGCGTTCTTTGACTTCACCGGCTTGAGTTCGGATGTCTTGCTTTCATATGGAGTCGCCACCCAGCATGATGTCATCAGCCATGCTCTGATTGATCATGACGAACACCGCAAGTCCGTCGGCAAGGCGACGATGGGGCCGCTGTCCACGGCGTTGCTCGACACCGCTGCCCGCTTCAATCGGGCAGACGGCTTCCAGCGTGAGGCCCATCTGTTTCTTGAAGCACGCCTCGGCGCGCGGACATTGCTCGACAAAGCATTCGTCTCCCACATCAAGGACACGATCAGTAAGAAGGGGCCGATTTATATGCGCCAACTCGCGCAACAAGTCGGCCGGCCCATGGAGAGCGTGCAGCCGATTGTCTACGAGCTTGTGCGAAATGGCAGCGTGAAGAAGATCGGCGACACGCGCTGGACGCGCTACAGCAGTTAAGCCGCGTCAGGCGACAGCAACATCCCAGCAAGAGACACTGGCACTGATAGGCCGCACAACGGACATTTCACGCGATAGCCAGCCCGCTTAGCCCGTTGGCTCAATCATCATGAGCGTCCAACACGCATCGGCGATCGCCTACTTCCCCATCCACTGGTTCGACGGCGCAAGCGCTGGGCTCGCCCTTTTTCGGGTTGCGTGACGCGCGAACGCTAAGCTTGAATCTCCGCGCGCAACGCCGCCACAGCCATGGCTTCGACTTTGACCTGGGCATCTGCGTAGAGATCGATGTTGGCGTCTCCGGCATCGATCTCCACGATCAGGGCGTAGCGGGCGCGCATGCCGATGCGACCCAAACGCAACCGCGACTTCCACCAGCCCGTGATCGGATGTACCGCGAGATACGGCCGGCTGGCGAAACTGTTGGCGAACGCCTCGATCTCATCGATCTGCAGCGAGCCGACATTGCGCCGGTTGGCGCCGAACGTCCAACCGTCGCCCGCCTCCACCTCGTCGTCGACCAAGTTCTCGTCGTCGTCGGTTTCGGCCGCGCGATTGATGCGGCGATTGAACGTGTCGAAATCCTCACCTTCACGCGACAGCTTGAAGCGCAGATTGTGCGAGGCGTAGCCGAACTTGGTGCCGCGCGCCTCCTCGGCCGGATTGGGTTCGGCGAAGGTTGAAAGCGCGACGCGCAATTTGATCATCTGGCCGCCGAGCTTGCGCAAGCCCTCAATCGGGATCGGCAGATCGTGGAATTTTACTTGGCGCGAGCGGCCGCGGCTCTCGACCTTTTCGTATGGCCAGATCTCATCTTGGATGACGTAACTGAACGCGCTCGTGGCACTCCGGCGTGCGCGTTCAAGATCAGGAACGCCATAGCCATAGCGACGAAACAGCCATTCATAATCGCCCTTCACTTTTTGGTCTGGGCAGTGGCGCATCATTTCCTTGGTCCAGCGCGCGGATGCGACATAGAGCGCGCGGATGGTTTCGGGCCAATAATGTGGATAGAGATCCCAGAGTTGCGCGATCTGCCCCGCCGCAAGCCCGGTCGCTGCGCTCGTCGCCGACATCAGCGAAAACGACCGCGTGGGATAGTCCTTGCTGAGAGTTAGCAAGCTCAAGTCCTCATGCTCAAGCGGCGGCGGACCGCCATCGAGCACGAGATTGCCGCCTTCGAGCACGACGTCCGGCTTGATCGGCCAATGGCCGCTCCACGAGGCGGTGCGGCTCCACGGTGAGAGATCGCCGGCTTCCGCGACCGCACGGCCCTTCACGCTTTTGTCGAGGATCGCCTGTTTGCTGGTGTAAGCGCCGACGCTGATCGCATTCCAGGCTTGGGCCGGCGATTCTACTTCGTTGTCGACGTGATCGAGAACGGGCAGGTAGTTCGAATCGTGCATACGCTTTTGGTCGGCATTGCCAACTGACACCACGAAGAGACGCTTGCCGCCCAACACTTGCCCAGATACGCCCGCAGCCAATTGATCGAGCTCCGTCGACCACGATGTGGGCGCGCCATCGTGGGGCCTGTCCATCCAATTGGTGGTCGCGAGCTGAAACACGCGCTGACGCTCGGCGTGCGCCTCGACCGCATCGACGCCCATGCGCGTGATCGCGGGCTGAAGCTCGAGCGTGACGCCACCTTGCGGAACCAGCATCACCGATTCTAGGCGATGCGCGACATCGAGCGTTGCCTGCGTCTCCAGCACGGGATGGAGATCGCCGTAGCCGGCAAGACCAGCCATTCTCGTCCCATGGCCGTGATAGTCTTCCACCGCCCAACCACGCCGCGCTCCAAAGCGATCGTCCGCGCCGAGCAGCGGCTGGATCAGCGGATGAGCGCGGCCGACGCCTGTGTCCATGACCGTGACGTAGATGTGCGACGCGCGGTCAGCGTAGGTGATGCGCGATTGCGTTTCGCGCACCCAATCGCGCTGTTCGTTCGCCGGCATGCCGTCGAACGACGCGGCCGTCGCGCCAGGCGCGCGCAACTCCCAGATCGCGTTGAGGCTCTTGGCCAAGATTGCATCCATCGCCGCAAGCGTGGCCGACGCGCGCACGACAAACACTTCGGGAAACACCACAACGTCGGGCCCAATCTCGGCACCTTCTGCTGTCGCGCGCGAACGAAACCGCGCTTGGCCTTCTTCGCGATCGACCCAAATCTCCCAGGCGTGCGCCCCCTCACCCGTGGGCAACAAATGCCGCGGTGAGCGCCAGAGATCGACCACGCGCGCGGAGGCGACCTGATGCACGCCTTGCACCAAGTCAGCGTGCTTTGGGCGCGGCTGCGCCGCGGCCTTGCCCGGTTTTGGCGCCGGCGGCGTGGTGTTCTCGGTGCGAAACGCCTTCAGCTTCTTCTTGAGGTTCTCAAGACCGCGGCGCGTGGCGAAGACGATCGCCGTCTGCCTGTCGCCGTCGCGGCGCACGCTGATCAGCTTCAGGCCAGAACTGTCGAGGCTTTTCAGAGAGAGCGGTTCACCAGCGCGCGAGGTGATGGCGATGTGGCCCCCGCGCGTGGGTGCTGCTGCCGCGAGTGCTGCGAGAATAGCGTCAGCATGCGCGCGCCGATCGGCGACGTCGCTAGGCCGGCTTCTTTTTCCCCCGCTTGGCGGACGAAACTTGACCGCGCGGCCGGCGGGCCCCTCGAGGTGCGGCAGATTTCGTATCGGCATCGGTCGGCGGATCGTCCTCTAAAGCCCGGCGGCGTCCGAGCGCGGCCTTCAAATCCGCATCCGTGATCGTCGTCTTGTCCTTCAAGACGGCGCGCCTGCCAGCATCCTCAGCAACGCGTTGAAGATCGGCGTGCCCCAGACCCACAGCGGCGGCGCCGATTTTGTCCCAGCGAACCTTGGTGAGATCGAGGGTCGCGAGTCGGCGGCGAATCACTTCCGCAGCCTGGTCAGCGTCCGGCAGCCTATACCGCAACGTCAAGTCGAAGCGGCGCAGCATTGCACGGTCGAGGAGTTCTGGAAGATTTGTCGCCGCAACAATGATCGAAGGCCCCGGATCCTCTTCCAGGAATTGCAGGAATGAGTTGAGCACGCGGCGCGCTTCGCCGATGTCGTCGCCCCGCCCGCGCGCGGCGGCCAAGGCGTCAATCTCGTCAAACAAGTAGACCCCGCGCGTGGTCGCCATCGCGTCGAACACGAGACGGAGCTTGGCGGCGGTCTCGCCGTAAAATCTGCTGATCAACCCGTGTAGAAGGATGGTGTAGAGCGGCAGCTTAAGTTCGCCGGCGATCGCCTTAGCAGTCATGGTCTTGCCAGTGCCAGGCGGGCCCGCGAGCAAGAGCTTTTTGCGCGGCGTAAAACCCTTCTCTTCGAGTTTCTCCCGCGCGCGCGTCTCGATCAGCACTTCCTTGAGTTCGTCGCCAATCAGATCGAGCGCGATGATCTCGCTCAGGCGCTCGGCCGGATAGATTGCTGAAAGCAATTCGGCGAGATCGCCTCTTGGCGCCGCGATTGACGCGACGTTTTGAATCTTTGGCGCCGCTGGTTTTGGTTGGTCGCGGTTTATCGATTGGGCCCAACGGCGCAGATCGGCGGCCAGGCGAACATGGCCCTTCTGCTCTTCGGCGGCGGCCAATTGAATGGCGAGATCGTAGAACCGCGCCTCATCGCCTTGCGCGTGGCTCTTCACCAGCCCGATCAGTTGCTGCGCCGACGCCATGGGCCTCTCCACTAGCGCAACGGCCGCGCGCAATCGCCCGCGGACATCAGGGGCGCGAGACGCGCCAAGCCGACACCATCACTGGTAAGGAGCGTCGGTTGAGACCACTAGATATTGACAAGAGATTAAAGTTTCACTGACGCACAGAATCTGTGGGCTGGATATTTCGACTGAGAAACTAGGCCATGGGACGGCGTCGCAGGACATGAGGAGCTGACTCGGGTTGCGTCGTGGCACGCCTGCACGCCTTCGACCGATACCAGGACAAGAGCCTAGCCTCGCGGCTCAATACGTTGCGAATGAAAGTTCAAACTTAGGTCGAGAGTTACCGGATCGAGGCTCACCGGCCCTCTCCCAAATCTCCGTAGTCGATCACAACGCGCCGCCCTTCGCAGAAACAAGTGTGTTGCTCCCGCGCAAATCGTGGTGGGTGCATGCCCAGCACGTCCGAATCTCCTTCGCTTTGCGATCGCCGTCACGTTCGAGACCGAGGCCGGCGCGCCGATCTATGCGGGCGTGGCCCAGCGGCTGCGTCCGCGCGAACAGTTGCGCACCCAACGTTGCTGGGACCAAACAGCACATTTCTCCCAGCAGGCGACAAGGCCGTTCGTGCGCCGCGGACGCCGCTGACATCTATGAGGCGATCGCCGCGTAGTGGCGTGCAAGGCGCGCGCTGACGATCCTCGCTTGAGCCCTTATATTATCGCCAACCCGGACTCGCCGCCCATATGCATCTCAGCCGCGTACAAATTAGAAACTATCGCAACTTCGCGGACCTTGATGTCGCGATTGGCGAAGATCTTGTACTTGTTGGCGAAAATCGTGTCGGCAAGAGCAATTTCATCCAGGCGCTGCGGCTTGTACTGGACGCCTCGCTTCCCGACAGCGCGCGTCAATTGAAATTGAGCGACATTTGGGACGGCTTCGAAGGAGATGACCCGAAGGTAGAAGTCCATCTCGATTTTACTGATTTCGACGACGACAACGACCTGACGACGCTGCTTACCGACTATCGGCTCGCGAAGAACCATAGAGTCGCGCGTCTGAGCTACGCGCTCGGCAAACGTGCGGGTCTGAAGGGTCCGCCGAAATCCGAAGCCGATTATGAGTTCAAGGTCTACGGCGGCGGCGACGAAAAGCGCTCGGTGGGCGCGCATGTGCGCCGGCGCCTATGTCTCGACGTGTTATCAGCGTTGCGAGACGCCGAAACGGAGCTCACCAACTGGCGGTCCTCGCCGTTGCGTCCACTTCTCGAGGCGGCGCTTCGGGATGTGCCGAAGACCGACCTCGAAGAGGCGGCCGAGGCCCTGAACGAAGCGACCGCTGCGCTCGCGCAGATGGCGCCGGTGACAGCGCTCGAAAGCTCGTTGCGGCAGAAAATGGAGGCGCTGGCCGGGCCCGCTCACGACGTCAAAGCGAAATTCGGCTTTGCCCCGAGCGATCCAGTGCGTCTTTTTCGCGCCATCAAACTCCTTATCGACGAGGGGAAACGCGGGCTGAACGAAGCCAGCCTCGGCTCCGCCAACCTCGCGCTGCTGACGCTTAAGCTCGCGGAGTTCGAGTGGCGCCAACAGGCAAACGAGCGCAACTACAGCTTCATCGCTGTCGAAGAGCCGGAAGCGCACCTTCATCCGCAACTGCAGCGCAAGATTTTCAGAGCCTTGCTGGGGCCTGGCGATCCGCGTTCAAGCCTCCTACTCACCACGCATTCGCCCAACATCGCGAGCGTCGCGCCGCTTCCCTCGATCGTACTCCTAAAGGACGAGGGCGAGGATGGTACCAAAGGCTATTCGCTGGCGGACCTAAAGCTCGACAACGACGATCTCGAGGATTTGCAGCGCTACCTTGACGTCACGCGCGCGGAGATCCTCTTTTGCAGAGGGGTCATCTTTGTCGAAGGCGATGCCGAGGTGGCGCTGGTGCCTGCCTTCGCGCGGAGCCTCGGTCACGATCTGGACGCGCTCGGCGTGTCCGTCTGCAGCGTCGCCGGAACCAACTTCAAGCCATACGCGCGCCTGGCCGCCGCACTGGCGCTTCCGTTCGCTGTGATCACCGACTGGGATCCGCGAAGAAGCGAGAAGGCGTTTGGATGGCAGCGCTCGATCAATCTCATCAACGCGATACGCAAGGCCAGAGGAGAAGCCGAGCTTTCGGCGGCGGGAAAGCAAAGCTTACAGGCAGACGAAGCGCGCTTGCGCAAGATGGCCCAGGAGCACGCGATATTTCTAAACGACAGCACGCTCGAGATAGAGCTGGCTGCGGACCAAGACTTGTTGCAGCCGCTGCTCGACGTATTGGACGAACAGCAATTCGGCCCAAAGCTCAAAGCGCGCTTGGCCAAATGGCGGAGCGGGGAGGATATCGATCCAACGGATCTCTTGCTCACGATCGGATACGTGAGCAAAGGCCGGTTCGCGACCCAATTGGCCGATGCGTTCAAAGGCCTCGACCCGCCCGACTACATCGGCGAGGCCATCGCGCACGTAGTCAAGCGGGTGTGATTTGGACCTGAACTTACTTTCGGCCGCGCTAAATCAACTCGAAGGCAACGAGGAACAGTCCGAGGCCGTTCGCGAGTGCGGGCACTGTATGGTGCTGGCTGGTCCCGGCAGCGGCAAGACCAAGACCCTGACGGTTGCGATCGCACGCGCCTTAGCCGAGGACATCGCCGAGCCTCGCGGCATCGCCTGCATCACCTACAACAATGAATGCGCGATAGAACTCGAAGGTAGGTTGCGGCAGCTCGCGATCGAGCCGAACGAGCGCGTGTTCATCGGCACTGTGCATAGCTTCGCCCTGACGCAAGTCATCTTCCCTTATGCCAGGTGCGTTCTGCCTGAGCTGGGAGATGAGATCCGTGTTGCCACGGCTGAAGAGCAACGCGCTGCGATCGACCGCGCCCATGCCCAGACCATCGGCGGAGCGGAAGACCCGCAGGCACGCTGGAAGTTTGCCGAAGCCAAGCGCCGGCGCGACGTCGACCGCGAGAATGCGGACTGGCACAGCGTCAACCCCGAACTGGCGAAGTTCATTGAGGCGTACGAAGGGATCCTGCACGCCAAGGGCCTAATCGACTTCGATGATATGCCCTTGCTCGCGCTTCGGATTGTGCGCTCTCATCCTTGGGTGCGGCAGGCTCTCAAGGCGAAATTTCCGGTGCTGTTCGTCGACGAGTATCAGGATCTCGGCCACGCGCTGCACGAGCTGGTTCTACTGCTCTGCTTCGAGGCTGGCATTCGGTTATTCGCGGTCGGCGACCCCGATCAATCGATCTACGGGTTTCTGGGCGCCAACCCGCAATTGCTCACGAGTCTCGCCGCGCGCGACGACGTTCGCGAAATTCGGCTGCGCTTCAATTATCGCTCAGGCACCACGATCATTGCCGCGTCGCTCGCCGCTTTGGGCGAAGAGCGAGACTATCGCGCGCCGAAGGACACAGCCGCTGGGGTGGTGAATTTTCATCCCGTCGCAGGCGACCTAGACGCGCAAGCCGAATTCGTCTTCCGCGATCTAATCCCCGCGCTTCGTGCGGATGGTACGCCGTTCGAACAGATCGGCGTGCTTTACCGGGCGGCCAAGCACGGTGATGCCGCCGCGATTGCGGCAAAGGCGCAAGATATCCCGATCGTGCGCGCGGACACTAACGCGCTAGTGAAACGCAGCTCACGCCTTTCCCGATTTGTCGAAGCTTGTGCCGCTTGGGTCACGGGCGGCTGGAAGGACGCCGATCCACCCTTCCATAGGCTTGCTAAGGACGCCACCGCGCTGGTGCTCGGCGTCGGGTCTACGTCAGAGGAACGCGCGATCGTAGAAGCGCAGCTGATGAATTTCCTGCGCGCGGGCATGAGCGACGCGGACATTGCGGCCGCCTCGACGCACGCTTGGCTCAAAGCGTTCCGACGCGAAGTCTTGACCGGGTGGATGGAGCGCGCGCGCACCATCACCGAGGAGTGGGACGCAATCGATCAAATGATCCGTCGGACGGATTCCGAGGCGTTTGACGATGCGGATTTGCCCTTATCTCATTTCGGCGGTCGTATCGAAGGCATAGGCCGCGTGAACTTGAGCACGCTTCACAGCGCCAAGGGGCGCGAATTCGACGCCGTCGTAATCTTGGGCGCCAATAACGATGTCATTCCCAACTACTACGAGCACAAGAGCGAAGGCCGCCTTCGCGAAGCGCGGCGCCAGTTCTATGTCGGCGTCACCCGCGCACGACGGAAGCTTTCGCTAGTGTATCAAAGCAAGGCCCATTCGGCCTTCGTCGCGGAGCTCTATAAGAGGGTGCAGGCAGTCTGAGCACTGCCAGGCAAACAAATCGTCCGCTGTCGGCGGATTGATATCAGCGATGCGCGTTGCCCCTAAGCGGGCACGCACACTCTCGACCTCACCCTTACCAAGTGTGCTCTATCGGCGTCTGCCCTCGCGCGCAGGGCGACTGCTGACTTCCGAAAAATGCCCCGAAGCAGGCACGAGCGTCAGGGATCGAAGCCCGCAGGGTCGAGACGCGTACGCGGCTCGATCGCGCAGCGACGAGAGCCCGGCCCGCGCAGCGGGCGACGCCCCTACCCTATTTCTTACCGCGCACCGGGCGTTCCAAGAGCTTGCTTGGTTCGACGCCTATTACTTTAGCAAGCCTCTCGATCATGTCGATGCTGGCGCTGTAGACACTGCGCTCAAGCGCACTGACGTAAGTACGATCGATATCGGCGTCGGCAGCTAGCGCCTCTTGCGAGAGCCCTGCGTCGATCCGATAGCGACGTAGATTCCGCGCGAAGACATCGCGAAGTGACATGCCTCCAGGCGACAGCCTTGAGGTGCATTCCACCACGGAGTATACTCGACAATCGTCCAGACCAGTCAGGCCAGAAGGCTATGAACGGCGAGAGGATCATTCGCGACGCTATCACCCGGGCAGGATGCCAGTGCACCGCTGTAATCGCGGAGCGCAACGACGTTTGGGATTTCGCGGTGAACGCCTTGGGTCGCCGCGCGTCGGTCGTCCGCTTTACCAACAGTGCGCGCGCAGAGGACTATCTCGAACTCGCAACAATGCTCGCCCAAGGCGACTTCGCCCGCGCCGCCATCGTCTACACCGCAGAAGACCAGCCTCACCTCTCCGGCGAGATCGAAACCTACCCCCTCTCCCGCATCGATGAGCTTGCCGCTTCTCTGGCCAGGGAGAGCGCTCCATGACCAGCACGCTCGACTGGACACTTCTCTTCGAAGAAGAAGCCCCGCGCTTGGTGCGCTTCCTCCGCCGCTTCGGCCCGCGCGTATCGGCAGAAGACACCGCCCAAGAGGCCTTCGCCAAGCTCGTCGCCGCCAAGGAGGATATCGCCTCTCCGCGCGCCTACCTCACCACCACCGCCCGCAACCTCGCGCTCAACGATCTCCGCCGCCAGAAGAACGCCGCGACCGATGCTCACGCCGACATCGAAACGATTGCCCCGGCCTACACTGCCGATCCAGAAACCCAGCTGATTGCCGCCGAAGAAGCCGCCGCCGCATCCGCTGCGCTGGATGCGCTTGAGCCCCGCCTTCGCGACGCCCTCCTCCTCCATATCGTGGAGGGCCAGACCCAGCCTGAAGTCGCCAAGCGCCTCCGCTGCTCTCGCCGCACCGTGCAGCGCTACATCGAGGCCGCCTTGAGCCAATTGGCCCTCGCGCTCACCGAACCAGACACTTAAGCTCCACGAACAGATGCCCGAGCGGCGCACCCTGACAGAAGCCGAGCGCGAGGCCAGCGGCTGGATCGTCCGCATCAAGGCGCACGATGCGACAGATGCTGAGCGTCAGGAATTCGAAGCTTGGCGCAATGCCGATCCCGCCAACGCGGCCGCCTACGCCAAGATGGAGCGCACCTGGGGCCTGGTCGCTTCCATGAAGCACCTCAAAGGCCGCGCCGCGGCCAACGACACCGCACCAAAACAATCGAACTGGAGAACGCCGGCGCTCGCCATAGCCGCGTCCGCCCTCCTCGCGATCGGCGCTCTTGCATGGTTCGCGCAGCAGCCCGACAGGATCACCGCTCAGCACGTAGAAACCGCCCCCGGCGAACTCCGCACTATCACTCTAGCCGACGGCTCCACCATCGAACTGGGCGCCGGGAGCCAAGTCTCTCTCGAAGTCACCGACGCCGAACGCCGCGTCGAGCTGACCTCCGGCTACGCCCTCTTCGACGTCACCCACGATGCCGAACGTCCCTTCGTGGTACACACGCCGCGCGGCGACATTCGCGTGCTGGGCACGTCCTTTGTCATTCGCGTCGGCGAAGATCAGGTGCGCACAACTGTGCTGCGCGGCAGCGTCAGCGGAGCAGCGGCACGCACGGGATTGCTCTCAGTGCTCGGGCCGCGCGAGCCCGTCACCGCCCAAGCCAGCGAAGAGATCGTCTTGAATGACGAAGGTGCGCAGGTCGTCGCCATCGCCGCTGAAGTCATTCGGCGTCGTCTGGCTTGGCAAGACCACATGCTCGCCTTCGATGGCGAAACGCTGAACGAAGCCATCGCTGAAGTCTCGCGTCAGACGGGCTGGACCTTTGAGCTTGCGGATCCAGAACTCGGCGAGACGCGTGTCGGGGGCTATGTCGCCGCCGATCCCGAGGCGTTCATCGAACTCTTGTCGTCCAGCCTTGGTGTTGATGCGCGTCGCGAGGGCGATAGGCGGGTCGTCCTGTCTCGCCGAGCCTAGCCGCCATGCCGGCTTTTTGAACCGCTGCAATCCTCGCTGAGCCGAAGCGCTTCTACTCTCCGGCCACCTCGCGCTGATCGCGTTCCACGCGCCTAGCCTCTTGAGTTTGGCGACCATAGTCATCAACGCTCTGCGCCAAAAGCCGACGCGTTTCGTGCGCGATCACCTGGCTCTGTCTGATTACAGACTGCAAATCGTGCAGGTGGTCATGGAGCCGCTGCAGATGGCGGGAACTGGCTTCCACTAGATGACGCCAGCTTCCAGGGTAAGGATTGGCTTCATGGCTCCATAAATGCGGTGAGCCGCGAGCAGTTCCCGGCACGTGTCTGGTTGAACCGGCGGGGTCGATGATTGGTCGCGACCATCAATCCGAGACGCGAACAGGCAGCTACTCCGCACTGCTGAATTCACGCAGGCGCCGAACGCCGGGGATTTCATCGCGCTGGAGAGACCGGACGTGCCAGCGAACGTGCCGCACTCGGCGGCGTGAACCCGCCTGGATCACCTAACCGTAGTTCGGGCCGGCGAAACTCGCGGGACCACATTCGAAGACGTTGTGCGCGCCAAAGCGCTGCCCATCGCCACTGCAATCGCGTTCCGGCCGCTGGAACCAAGGTCCCGCAAAAACGTAGAACGCCCGAGGAGACGGGAAAGATCCGCTGCGATGGGGCAATCAAGCAAGCAACGATTGGTGCGCTCTATCGAAGTAAGCGCCGAACTCGCGCTCCGTCGCTGCGAGCGCTTGAATCATCTCTCGCACGTCATTTCAAGCGACCTTGATCTAGGGTCCAGACTCAATTGAGCCAATATGCGACGATGGCGGCGAGATGCACGGCGGCCAGGTAATTGCGGGCGAGCTTGTCGTAGCGGGTGGCTATGCGCCTGAAATCCTTGAGCCGGCAGAAGCAG
>Ga0209172_10000354_pt1 | contig 130311 bp, 104 predicted proteins | sample LarsenN4metaG_FD_184113 | JGI IMG/M metagenome (GOLD analysis project Ga0209172, IMG submission 184113) | Hot spring sediment bacterial and archeal communities from British Columbia, Canada, to study Microbial Dark Matter (Phase II) - Larsen... ... | reverse complement strand
GATCAGGCTCTGGTTCGAGCGGCTCCTTGCGATGTCTACGTGCAAGTTCTTATTTATCAAGCGCATCAATCATTACTCACTAATCAATTTTCAATTCTCATCCGCAACCGGCGGTGTCAAGTGTGTGCAAAGATCAGCTTTGAGGGGGAGAGCCGCCGAAGGCGGCAGGGGGTCAAAAACAGAACGCTACTTGCGATAAGCCATTCGAGCGGGTTCGCTGTAAGGCACAGGCCCCACCGTCGCGCGGATCTGGACCTGAACATGGCGTTCGACCGTGGGTTTGGAGGAGCCGCCGTCTTCCTCGCCCCACACGAATGTCACCTGCGTCCCCGGCTCACTGTACTCGACGTCGACAACCGCCAGCGTCAGCATCGAGCGTTCATTCGCGCTGTACCCGCACCACGTGGACACGCCGATGATTTTGTCATCCTTGAGCACCTTGTCGTACGGCAAGGTCGCATACACCGCAGAGGGGAAGTCGAAATACTTGGCGCGGGGCCCCTGCTGAAACATTGTGCCGATCGCGCGCGTAACGTCTTCTCCATTGAGAGCAAGCGTGACCTTCTTCCGACGAGGGTTGGCGCTGATTTTTTCAAGCGCTTCGCGGCCGATAAAATCGTGATCGAACTTGACCACCGGGCCGTAGCCCAAGTCGTAAGGAGTGAAGTAGTAGTCTCGGATATCGTTGGAGTAGAAGCTGCCGCCGAGTGAGGCCATCGCTTCAAATCCATTGGCGGGGAGCCACTGCCGGTACGGCTTCATCTTGTCGCCGGCATAAATCGCCGGAATCGGCGACGGAATCCAGCCCGATTCCAGCGTATTGCTCGAATACGTCCTGGCGCCCGACAGCCGCATCCCAAAGTCCCGCCCGGCTTCCACGATTGCAGCCATGATGCGTTCGCCTTCTTCCCATGGACCGAACAGCTCGAAGCCCGGCTGACCGACCATCCCGTGCCGCAGCGCGCGGACGCGCCGGCCGGCGATCGTAAATTCCGTCATATTGAAAAACTTGACTTGCGGAACCGGCTTGCCGGTCGCTTTTTCAAGCACCTGGAGAGCGTTCGGCCCCTGCACCTGATAGCGGTAGCCCTTGCGGACGACGGGGCCTGGCCTGGCAACGGTTCTTTCATCGCGCTCAAGGCGTATGTCGTAGCGCCCCGTCTCACAGTGGTATTGCACCCAGTTGTGAACCGCCGGCCGTCCGACCAGATTGAACCGGTTCTCCTCGAGATGAAAGAGTATGACGTCGCCGATCACGTAGCCTTCATGATTGCAGGCGACAAACTGCTTCGCCTTGTTGGGCGTGAACTCCTTAAAACTGTTGACTCCCAGAGTCGCAAGCAGCTTCAGAGCGTCGGGGCCCTCCATATACATGTCCGTCATGTGGTAGGACTGATTGAAGAAAATGCACGTTTCCCGCCACGCCCGCTGCTCGTCTCGCCAATTCGAGTACTCGCTCGGAACAACCGGATAGATATACGGCCCACTCTGCGCGTTCCGCAGAAGCGTGACCGGATTGCCTGCAGCTTGTATTAATTCCTCGAGATTCTTGTAGCTCATTTCCATCTCTCCTCATGAAAGCGGCGCTAGCCTAGCATAGTTTTTGAGTTTTGAGTTTTGAGTCTTGAGTTTTGAGTGACCTGTCTCAAAACTCAAAACTCAAGACTGAAAACTCTGCTATCGTTCCCCCATGAATTTGAAAGTCGTCCTTAAAGAGGTGCTAGTCGCCCACCAGAAATGGGTGGAATCCGGCGGACGTGAAGGAAGGCAGGCGAACCTGCGAAAGGCCGCGTTACAGGAAGCGGATCTCCATGACGCCAACCTTCAAGGCGCCGACCTGGAAGGCGCGCGGCTCAGCGTGGCGGATCTGATGCGCGCCGATCTGCGTTTCGCCAACCTGAAAGGGGCGGACTTCTGGATGGCCGATATGAAAGACGCCAACCTCGAAGGCGCGGAACTGCAGGGCGCCGACCTGTCCGAGGTCACAAATCTTACTCAACAGCAGATCGACTCGGCCATCACCGACGCCGGCACGATCTTGCCCGGAGGTTTGAAGCGGCGCGCGGACGCATGAAAATACTCGTGTTGCTGCGGCATGGAGAAAGCGTCTGGAACCAGGAAAACCGGTTCACCGGATGGACCGACGTCGGCCTCTCGCCGAAAGGCGTCGAGGAAGCGCGCGCAGCCGGCAGGCTCCTGGTGGAAGCGGGGTATACGTTTGACGAGGCGTTCACATCCGTTCTCAAACGCGCGATCAAGACGCTCTGGCTGGCGCTGGAAGAAATGGATCTGATGTGGATTCCGATTCACAATTCGTGGCGGTTGAACGAGCGGCATTACGGCGCGCTTCAGGGGCTCAACAAACTTGAAACGGTAAGACAATACGGCGAGCAGCAGGTCAAGATCTGGCGGCGCAGCTACGACGTCCGCCCTCCCGCCCTGTCCATCGACGACGAACGCGCGGCGCAGCGCGACCCGCGGTACGCAGATTTGAAGCCCGACCAAATTCCGCTCACCGAATGCCTGAAGGATACGGTTGCGCGCGTGCTGCCCTATTGGGAAAGCGTCATTGCTCCCGAGGTGCGGTCCGGACGGCGAGTCCTGATTGCGTCTCACGGAAACAGCCTGCGAGCGTTGATCAAACATCTCGACGGCATTTCCGACGACGAGATTGTGGAATTAAACGTTCCGACCGGCATTCCTCTGATCTACGAGTTGCGCGACGATCTCACTCCGATTCGAAGTTTTTATCTCGGCGATCCCGCCGCCGTCGAACGCGCGACAAAGGCCGTAGCGGACCAGACCAAGAAGAAGGAGAGTTGACAATCTTGTGAAGTCTAAACTCGCAGAGGTCGCAGAGGAGCTGCACATTCCGAGAATCCGGCGTCACATCTTTCTTTGCGCCGACCAGACGAAGCCGCAGTGCGCCCCAAGGGAAGTCACGCTGGAGTCGTGGGACTACCTCAAAAAGCGTCTGGAGGAACTCGGCCTCACGCGTGGGGACGCCTGCATTTTCCGCACGAAAGCCAACTGCCTTCGCGTCTGCGAACAGGGTCCCATCGCCGTGGTTTATCCCGAAGGAACCTGGTATCACTCGGCAGTCCCTGAGGTGCTTGAACGGATCATCCAGGAGCATCTCATCGAGGGACGTCCGGTGGCGGAATACGTGTTCGCGGAAGCAAAAGCACTCTCAGTCCGTAATACTTGACCCTACGCAGCTTCGACGACGTACCGCAGCGTCTGATGCGTTTTCAGGACGTCTACGTCGAGCCTCTTGCTCAGATACACCTTCGACTCCCGATTGTCGGTCCGGTGCGCTTCGAACTTGATGACGTCGAATCGCAGGTGATCGAGCGTGGCGCGCATGTGGTAGTACTTGTTCTTGGTTTTGACGACAAGTTCGTGATACGCGTGCTGGTGCGCCCACTCCTCCTGCTGCTCGGTGAGCGCGCGATACCGCCCCTGACCGCGCCATTGCTCGCGGGTTCCCCCGATCCAGCTATAGAAGATTTTCCTGCCTCTGAAATCCACCACGTCGCGCAGGTGAAACACGAGATCCGAAAGCTGCAGATCCGTCTCGACTGCTCGCAGTTCGTGGCCTACCTTGAACGCCACCGGTATTTCAAGTTCCGGGTCTTCGTCCGAGCGCGCCATCGACAGGAGAATAAGATGCTCGCGGTCCTTCAACCGCCGGATGATTTCGTCGGCGGTTTTTTTCTTTCCCGAAAATTCCCTGAACAACTCCTCGATGTACTGGATTTCGAGGGCGCCTTGCTCCAGCTTGTACTGCCGAATGATGTGCTCCATGCGCCTACCACCTTTCGGACGGCGGGCCCCAACCCAGTCGACGGGGATGCCAGTGGTGTTGGCGATGCGCTTCGACGTACTCGGGTCGTGCGAACAACTTAATGAGGATCAGCCCGGCGATAAATCCGCCGACGTGCGCCCAGAATGCGACGCCGCCCCCGGCTGCTCCAATCGCGGCCACGCCTCCGACGAACTGAAGGAGCATCCAGTAAATCAGCATCAACCACGCGGGAAGCGCGATCGTCGTCCACAGAAAGACCAGCGGCACAATCGCGAACACGCGGACTCGCGGGTACAGCACGAGGTACGCGCCCATGACTCCGCTGATCGCTCCGGAAGCGCCGACCATGGGCACGTTCGACGATGGATGAATCATGACCTGCAACAGCGCGGCCGCGACGCCGCAGATCAGATAAAAAAACAGAAACCGCAGACGGCCCATGGAGTCTTCTACGTTGTTTCCAAAGATCCAGAAGAACCACATGTTTCCCAACAAATGCATCCAGGAGCCATGAAGAAACATCGACGTAAACAAATGCGACGTCTGACGCCCCGGATCCGTCAGGCAGACGAGACCACGCCCCATTTCAAGCGGCGTGCCGGGAGGCAGCGACAGCGTCAACTCGCCCGAAATCAAACCCAGGTTGCATACGGATTCCGCGAGCGCGTAAGGCTGCCCCGCGCCTTGGACGAAAAGCCAGGCAAAGACGTTGAGCAGAATGATCAGGATCGTGACGAACGGCGTCCGCTGCGTCTCATTTTCATCGCGGTACGGGAGCATGATCGGCCTCCGGCAACAAACAGAATAACGGCAATTTCGGATTTCAGACTGTGGATTTCGATTCAGGACGTCTGGATTTCGTTTTTCTTCCGGACCTGATCGTAGAAGATCGCAACGGAGCCGGTGGGCAGCGTGAGCCGCAGGAAATCGCCGCGCGCCGTGCGGATTTCCAGCTCCGTTTCGCCGCCCTTCTCGGAGACTGTCTCGATTCTTTCGATGTTTCTGTAGGTCGTCTTGCGCAGGTGGAGTCCAGTCCAGCCGGTGGTCACAATGAACTCGGGATAGACCCCGCTAAACTGGCGGAGCAGCAGCACCAGTCCGAAAACATAGGCAAGCGCCGCGATCAGGAATTCTGCGGCTGTCTCCGCCGGCGCCTGGCCCACGCTGTAGTAGGCGCGGCGGATGAAGATCGTCACGGCCGTAGTGAGCAGCGCAATCAGTCCGGAATTTAGAAGCCGCGGCCACCGCCGATGCGACGCCGCCAGCGGCCGGGGAAGCCCGAGCAGTACTTTGAGTACAAACGTAAAGGGCGCGGCTACAACGAAGACTGCAAGGAGAAGCGATGTGATCCAGGAAGACATGATCAGATTTCGGATTGCGAATTGCGAATAGCGAATTTGTCCCAGCATTCCGCTCTGAAGCTGCACTCCATCGAGTCGCAGTAGGACTTGTCCGCCATGGGCCAGTCGTTGGTGCGCAGTGCAATGATGTAACGTTCCACTACGGCGGATACACGATGCTCGGATTCCTCCCGTGTGTGTTCTTCCCGCAGGATGGTCATTGGAGACTTCAGATACCACAACTCGGCGACGGCCTTGTCCACCCCGATGCTCTTCATGAGAGCCAGCGCGTACGCCGTCATCTGCATCGCATAGCCGGCGTCGGCGCCGGGCTTCCAAGCTGCAAACTTGTAGTCGATCACGCGGGGCGGATCGCTGGGGACGACCGCGTCCATACGGCCTCGGATGAAACAGTCCCGGCCTGCGGCGCGAATGTGCATGATGAACGGCAGCTCGCGCTCGACCGGCCCCTGCTGGAGCGCGCGCCATTCTTCGGATTCAAAGACGAGCTTCAGGTCGCCCAGGCCTTGGGATTCCAGGTCGTTCCCATCGGGAATCGTCCCATATTCCAAAATCTTGTGCGCAGCGGAACCGAGCCGCATTTGAGGAGAATCGCCTGCCGGCGTCCTTCCAGGATCGGCCATGCCGAGGATGCGCGTCCAATGGAAGTATCGGAAGCATCCGGCAAGAGCGGTCAGATCGGACGGCGTCATATCGACGCAATTTGGGGACAGAGACCAATTTCCTGCGCGTGAGGTCGCAGTGAAGCCCGAGGAGTCCGTGACGCGCAGGAAATTGGCCTCTGTCCCCAAATTGCTATGACCGCGCACCGCGCTCGCCGGCAGGACGTCCACGCTGAAGTCCTGACCGCGGCTCCGGAAACGCACCGTCGCGGGCTCGCCGGCTCGCGCGTTCTTAAGCGCTCCGGGATGCACCTGCTCGAACAGTTTTTCCACCCACTGGAGCCACGGGCCCGCCTGGCGGCGGAATGCTTCTCCCAACACGAGCAGCTTGCGAGCGCGCGTCACGGCGACGTACAAGAGCCGTTTTTCTTCCTCGAAGTCCTGGTCGTCGTCCTCGCGTTTAGCTTCCAGGATGAGCGCGTGCGGCAGCGGTTTGCGGTGAAGACCGTAGCCGGCCGGAACAAGTAAGCCCCATGGATCGCTCATCCGGAGGCGTTCTCGACCGTTGGATCGAGTATTGGCCGCAAGTTCAGGAATGAGCACGACGTCGAATTCGAGCCCTTTCGCCTGATGGACGGTCATGACGCGAACAGCGTCTTCGTCCTCATGGACTATCTGGGCTTCGCCCTCACGCACGGCGCCGTCAAGGATGCGATCGCGGAGGCGCCGCACGACGTCATCAAGCCCCGTTGTGCCTTTTCGCGACAGGGCTCGGGTCATCTCGATGAGCTTGCCGATGTTGGCGACGCGCTGCTCGCCGTTCTTTTGCGCCATCATGACAACATCGAAATGGGTCTTTCCGATGACATCTTCAAGAATTTCGGCGGCCGTCGCCGCGTCGCGCTTCTCAATCCACGGAGCGAGAATTTCATTAAGAGCCGCCGGCGTTTTGCCTTCCAATATCTCATTGAACGAAAGTCCGCCGAGCGCCGACGCCGATGCGATGGCGCGCGCCACGGGATCGTGCGGCCGGACAATGCATTCGAGCAGGGCGACCAGATCCGACACTTCCGGCTTCCGATAGAACTGCGTTCCCTGTACGACGTTGAACGGGATGGCATGATTCTCCAGCGCATCCGTGTACACGGCTACATGCGTCATCGTGCGCATGAGCATCGCGGCCTCACGCCAAGACTGTATGACTCCTGACGCCTTCCAGGTCCTGAGCAGGCGCGCCATTGCTTCTGCGTCCATCTCACGGCCTCGCGCCGCTCTGGCTTCCGCGTCGGCGGCCACGTAGACGATCCCCAGAAATGGCTGCGAAGATTGCGGGCGAAGAACATCGGCTTCAGAGAAACGGATGCGATAGGACGTATCGACCGCGCCGCCAAGCCGATGCTTGCCCGCGCCGTCCATCATCGCTTCCGACAATCGGTTTGAAAATTCCACCAGCGGCGGCGCGGCGCGGTAGTTCTCTTGAAGGCGCTCCACCCGCCCGCCCTGCGCCAGGATGGCGTCTATCATCCGAAGAAACACAGTCACGCGGGCTCGACGAAATCGGTAGATCGACTGCTTGGGATCTCCGACGACCAGCAGCTTTCCAGGCGCGAGCCGCGTTTCGTCCTCCGGATCGGAGGCCAGCAGACGGATGATTTCCGCCTGCACCTCGTCGGTATCCTGAAATTCATCTACGAGGACCGCTTGAAAATACCGCTGATAATGATTGCGCACAGACGGCGTCTCTTTGAGAAGATCTCGAACGCCCAGAAGCAGATCGTCAAAATCCGCAGCCCCGGCCGCACGCTTCTTGGCGCGGAACCGGTTCATGGCCGACGCCGTCAAGCTCGACAGCGAGCAGGCGGCCGCGGCGCCGGCCATCTGTCCGATGCGGGGCAGCACTGCTTCGGGATTATCGCGCTCGCGCAGAGGGTGTGGAACGCGGCGCGCGTCCGCTTCATCGGCCAACCGGCCGATTGCGTCGAAGTCCTGCGGATACGTTGCGAGTTCATCAGCCATCTGTGCGGCGAGGCGATTTGCCTGTTTGGCTTGATCCGCGGCCCGCTCCTCGAGCCAGCGTCCGTCCTTGCCGAGGCTGTTTACCCAGTAAGCGGCGCGCACGATCGCGTCCACCAACCCATCGAGTCCAAAATCTGCAAACAGCCGCTCGGTCCCGGCGTCTCCAGCATGCATCGCGTCGCGAATCGTTTCGATCGCCGCGTCCCGCGCGAGGTCCAGGCTCTCCTGTTCATCCAGAATGGCGAAGGACGGATCGATCCCGGCACACAGCCCGTGTTGGCGAAGGAGACTGCTGCAGAAACCATGAATCGTGGAAATCGGCGCGGCCGGCAGCGCATTCAGGATCCGCATCCAACGCCCAAGCATGGCGTCTGGCGCATTCTTCATCCGATCATGGATCGCGGCGCGGACGCGCTCACGCATTTCCCCTGCGGCCTTCTCCGTAAAAGTGACGGTGGGGATGCGCAGCGGATCGGCGCCGTCCTCGAGCAGGCCGACGTAGGTCTCCACGAGCTTGCGGGTTTTTCCCGTTCCCGCGCCGGCGAGTACGACTGTGTTCTGTTGGAATCTCACTCGATTCTGCAAAGCCTCCGATACTCGCACCGTTCGCACGTTTGCCGATCGGCAGGATCCGCGTGCAGCCTGCCGCTCTCCACTTTTTCGATCAGTCCCTCGATCCGCCGCCGGACATCATCCATTGAAGCGGCGTCCATCTGCTGCGCGACGACAGGAGTGCTCGGCGACCGCAGCAGCACATAGCGGCCTTCCATGGATGTCGACGGTTCGGCTTTCAACGCCTTCGCCGCGAGATAGGCATAGACCGGAATCTGAAACGACTCCTTCAACTGACGGCCGAGATTGCCGGACCACGCCGAATATTTGAAGTCGTCGATGCGAATTGCGGTGATCTTTCCTCCGTCTCGACGAACCGCGACGTGATCCGGACGTCCGGCGAGCGTGATCGCTCCCAACTTTGCCGGCGGAAGCGCGGCGTCCAGATACTCCGTTTCGGTTTCGAATCCATCGCGCGCATCCTCGACGGCGAATTTCACATACTCCAACAACGCCTCGACAAGCTGCGGCCTGCGGATCTTCCAGGCGGCGGCGTCCATGAAGACGCGCAGGCCTTGGCCGTAAATGTCCACGGGCGCGAGGTGACGAACGATGATGTCGTGCATGAGGATGCGCGCCGCCTCTTCGGATCTGGGAACAGGTTCGCCGTGAAACTCGCGCAGGATCTCGTGAGCGAGAGCGCCCAGTTCCGAAAGCGGCGTTTCCAGGTCGGGCGTCGGGATCGGCCGCAGCTTCAGTCGATGCCGCGCAAGAAACACAAAGGGGCATGACGCAAGCGCGTTCAATTCGCTTGGAGACCATGCTGCGTCGACTGCCAATGCGCCGCTGCCAAGATCCGCCCGTTCGACGCCGCGCCTTTCCAGCAGAATGCGCCGGACGAGATCGTCGCCAAGCGCGCCACGGGCCTGCTGTTCACTCAGAAGGCCGTTTCGCCAGGCGCGCGCCGCTTCCCGCAGCGCGCTCCCGGGGCCGCGCCGCGGCGCGGACGTCCGAACCTCGACCGGCGGCGACTCGTAGTGCCGGAGAATTTCACTGACGTAGAAGGAAGGCGGCTGGGGCTCGCCCTCCAATGAACTCCCGGGACGAGTCAGACGGACGCCTTCTGTCGCGGAATCGAGCATCATGAACAGGTACAGCGGCTCGCGCCGGTTTCTGGCCGCGGCCGTCATGACATGGCGGGGACGGATCGCCGCGTTCAATGCACGCACGGTCGCATCCGGCAACAGTGGGTTGATTCTCGCAGCCGCCGGAATTTCGCCGTCCGTAAAGCCCGGCGCGAAGATCCAGCGATAGGAGCTGTAGCCCAGCGCCGCCGGACGCATCACCCGTACGCGCGGAATTCCGGGAGGCGCGGGACGGCTCGAGAACCGGTCGATTGTTCGGAGTCCTGCGATCTCGGATGCAAGGCGCGCAAACCGTTCGAAGGAGACCTCTCCCACGAGTCCATCGATCGCTTCGATTTCTTCCGACAGAACCTTCCACGCCTGCCTGTCACGATCCGTCAGCGTCGCCGGAGGCTGCAGGCGCGACAGGAATTCTCTCGGCCGCCCGGCGGCCTTCCCTAGCCCATCGAGAAACGTCTCGAACCTTTGGAGCATGGGGGCCAAAGAATGCTTCCTTCGCGCTGCCAGAGCGGACGCCGAAGCGCGCCGGCGGTCGATGTAGCCGATTTCGCAGAGCGCCGGTTCGACGTTACTGAGCCGGGGCTCGAAGTATGCGCTGGACAGCACGCGGGTCATGGCGTCTCGCGTTCGGTCGCTGGAAACAAGATCCAAGACGGCAAGCCAGTACTTGATGAAGGGAATGCGGAGAAGCGGTACGCCTGTCTCGAAGGAGTGGGGGACGCCGTACCGCGTGAAAACATCTTCGATCATCTCGCCATAGATGTCGATGTGACGGACAACCACGGCAATGTCGTTCGGATCGGCGCCGGAATCGAGAAGGCGCGCGATCTCATCGCCAATGATCTCGGCTTCGCCATACCGCCCGGCGCATTGCAGAACTTGTACGGCGCCGTCCGCACGTAGAGCCGTCGTGAAACGCGCGGGGTCCAACACGAACAGCCGTTCAAGCAAGTCTTTTGCTGGACCGGAGGGTCGGACGAAATCGGGGAAGGTTTTGTCGGCCAACGACTCGTCCTGAATAAAACGCCGCCACGTCCACTCCGCGAATTGCGTCGGCTTGATGTTGGCGGTTGTGTTGAAGAGCATCACGACGCCGCCTCCAGGAAGGCGGTCGATGAGATTGTGCAGAAGGGCGAAACTTGCGTCGTTCAGGTCGTAGATCGCGTGGATTACGGCCTTCTCGAATCGATCCATCCAGGGAGGCCCCTCGCGCACGCGCGCGGCTGCGGTCCAGAGGCGGTCTTGCGGGTCCGTGAGTCCCGATGCGCGCATCAGCCGGTTGTACTCTTCCAGAACCTTTGCCAAATCATCGCTTCCCGCCCCTCGCAGTTCTTCCGGCCGCACGCCCGCGCCCTTCAGTTCGGCGAGTGCTTCTTGTGTGTAGCGGACGATTGCGCCATCCGCCGGCCCGGGCGCCGAAAGACCGAGGGCCTTTTCCACGAGCACCCATCGCTGAGCAACTGTCGCGGTTTCCAAACCCGGCGTGAGCCGTTCGACAAGCTCGTCGATCGTCACGGCATTCGTTGCAAGGACTGCGCCGCGTTCCAGCGCCGCCTTTCTCAGATCGCGCCAGCGGTCCTGGGAGTTTCGATAAATGTGGAGATCCATGCGTACCTGGAGTTGCGGAACAAATCGGGATTCGCGACAAAAACCAGTTTCCGCCGCGCGCGCGTAATAGCGACGTTGAAGCGGCGCTCGTCAAAGACGAATCCGGCTTCCCTGGATCGGACGCAGGACAAAATCATGATGTCGCGTTCCCCTCCCTGGAAGCGCTCGACCGTGTCGATGGTAACGCCGGGGTCTTCGATCCGCCGGCGCAACAATGCGGCTTGAGCCCTAAATGGAGACACGACGCCGATCGCCGACGCGGGAATTCCGTATTCCGTCCGATAACAACGCACCAGCCGCGCGACCACTTCGGCTTCGCCTTCATTCTTGCGCCCATCCGGTTCGTCTTCTACGGGAATAAACGTCACAGGCCGGCCGCGAGGACTCCGCCGATCTTCCTCAGAAACGCCGGCGCGGAGCCGTCCGTCATAAAACAAGCGGTTGGAAAGCGACATGATTTCCGGATGCATCCGATATTGGATGTCCAGAAGCGTCAAAGCGCCGCGGCGTTCGGCTTCCTCGCCGCGTTTCAGCCGCTCGAACATCGATTCAGCAAGCGCCCGCGTGCGCACAACGGGCGGCAGTTGACGGTCGTCGCCGATCAATACGAATCGGCGTCCGCGCAGGATCAGGCCGAGCGTGAGCGGTTCGGTGAGCTGTCCGGCCTCATCCACGATCGTCATGTCAAACGTCCGCCGGCGCAGATACGGCGACGCGCACGCCCGATGCGCCGTCGAGGCCACGATAGGCGCGGCATCCAGCGCCCGCCGCAGCGCGTGAACGCTGCGATGCTTCAGCGCCAGATCTTCCGAAAAATAGTTCGATGGATCTTCCAGCCGGGCGGCCAGCTCCGGCGATTCCGAGGCCCGTCCCATCCGCACGAAGCGGACCGACGGATCGTCGTCGATGAGCGCCAGAAGCATCTTGTCCACCGCTGTGTTCGTGAATGCGCCCAAAAGCACCGGGCCTCCAACGCGGCGAACGATTTCGGGAATGATGCGGGTCTTGCCCGTTCCAGGAGGCCCCCAGATCAGGTGGAAGACGGGACAGTAAACAGAACGGTCGATCGCGGCAGACTGACTGTCGTTAAAGATTTCGGATTTCGGATTGCGGATTTCGGACTTTGCATCCTTCAAATCCGCAATCCGAAATCCGAAATCCGAAATCCCCAACACCGCCCTCTTTATCTCATCCGCCGGAGAAACCAGAAAATCGTAAAGCGCCGTGTGGCTGGCTTCGGCCGTAATGTCGGAGGGAACGCGATCGATGATCCATGGCTGGCCGAGGAATGCGTTGGGCGTGAGGTTCTTTATCGGAATCGATACATGGAGACGGCGGGAATCGATGTCGCGAACGTAGCCGTGAAAAGCCGGAGCTCCAGAGATGTTTCCGGAATGGATCAGTACGGCGTCGCCGGGTTCGAGATCGGAAGTGTTCTCATCGAATTCAAATGAAAATGGCGGCGCTTCGGCCGCAATTCGGACGTTGACCAACGTGCGGAACGCCCGCTTTCGCATTTCCGTGCGGCTATCGTCGAGAAGATCGGCCAGCTCACGGTCCGCAAGCCAGCGTTCGCGTTCCACCAGGCGCGTAAAATTCTTGAAGTATTCCAGTTCGGGGGAAGCGTTGGAACTCGGCCTGTCTCCAAACAGGTCGCTCGATTCTTTACATTTTTTCCGCCGCCATGGCGGACAGGCGGCGCAGACATTTTCGTTAAAACCCTCGTACCGAAACTTGAAGTGGGGCGCGTTCCGGCCCAGCGCGTATTGAATGGCCAGCAGTTTGTTGCGCGCGTCCAGGACCTGATGAAAATCCGTTTGAATGTGAAGCGGCGCAAACGCTCCATCGGTTGAAGACAGAATCCGGGCCGAGACGCCGATTTCCTTTCCACGGCTCCGCTGGAGACGCCGGAGAAGGTCCGACAGCAGCAGACGATAGATGAACAATTGCGCATGATCTTCGGGATGGATGCGGGCGCCCATCTTCAGTTCGAGAATGTCCATCCGGCCGTTTTGGTGGAACAGAGCGTCGATTCTGCCTTGAATGCCGATCGTCGCCGAATATCGTTTCAGTTCAAGCTGCGCATCTTTCAACAGATTCGGATTCGCTTCCAAGAAGCGCCGGAGGGCTGTCACATGCCGCAGGACTTCGGTCCGGAAGCCGTCTTCGTCAAAGCAAGCATCGGCAACGGCGGCCAGGTGGACCATATATCGAGGCGCCACTGCGTCATACATGGCCTGGAGATCGGTTTCACCTTCGAGCAAACGATCGAACATCGCGTGAACGATCGTCCCTTTGAGTGTCTGTGCCGTCACGTCGCCCTTGCCCCGGCGGATTTGATCCAATTGCGGCTTTGCACAGTGCAGGCTGCGCGCGACCGAGGTCGCATTGACCTGGCGCATCGGCTCTATAACGATGAATGTCTCAGGACGCGCTTGGAAAACGTCGCCGTCGCAAGGAGCGAGATTGTATGCAGCGAATGCGGCGTGCGTCCAAAGGTAGGGAACCAGGAAGCAGGATGTGCGGCTTTCGTTCGAAGAGAGCCGGATGTGGATTTCCCGGCCGCGCAGCGTTCCGGAAGTGACGTGCGCCGTGATTGCGGATTCCCATTCACCCTCGCGCTTCCTTTCGGGATAGCGCAGCTCGATGACCTTCGCCTCGGGTATCACGACGCGATCGGCGCCTCTCGACTGCCCGCGCTCGAGCGTCGGCGCATTGCGGTCGAACAGACTCTCGAGAGAGTCCATCATCTCCTCGGTAGACTCGTACTCTCCTTTCAAAGCCTTGAGCGTGATCTGGGCAAGATATCGCGAAATGTAGTAAGGCGGCCCGGTAAGGCTAAACGGGTCTTCGAGAAACTTTTGGGAATCCAGCCGCCCGCCGGAAAGATGGTCGAGCAGCAAGGCGCCGGCTTCCACGGCCGTTATGGATCGATTGGACAGTTTTTCGAGAAGTGAGCTGACGGCCGTCATAGAAGCAGCCTGCAGCATAGCGAACGTCCGGGTCAGCTAAGGGCCCGACGAGGGTTTTATCCGGGGCGCCCGATTGACGCGGCGCTCCCGGCTGTAGTTAGATTCAGGCGCGGCTTGCCGCGAATCATAGGCGCGTTTCAGGAGTTATCTGTATGAATCTTGCTCACTTGCACATTGTGCTGAATCACGTTCCGACGCTCGGCTCGATCGTCGGAGCGGTGATGTTGATAGTAGCGCTTGTCAAACGCGACGCGCGTTTGAAGAGGATCAGCTTCCAGGTGCTGGCCGTGATGGCGCTTCTCGTGATTCCTACATACCTGAGCGGCAGCGCCGCGCAGCGGATGCTCCTCACGCGCTCCGACATTTCACAGAGCCTGATCGAGGTGCACCAGAATTCCGCCATGCTGAGCCTGATTCTCATGACGTTCACCGGGACGTTCGCGTGGTTCGGTCTCTGGCAAGCCCGACGGTTCTCTCGGGCCGGTTCCTGGACCACTGCGGCGGTGTTGGTCTTGTCGGTCCTGACGGCGGCAGTTCTGTTGAGAACTGCGAATTTGGGGGGTAAGGTCAGCCATCCGGAGGTTCGTTACGAGGAGTCGTTGGTGGAAGAGACCGGGTGGAGGGCGCCGTTCTCGTCGTTTGCGAATGACAATTCGTGGGTGTGGCCGGCAAGCGAGACGCTTCATTTCATCGGCATGACACTGTTGTTCGGCGTCGCGCTGCTCGTGAACCTGCGGATGATGGGCATGATGAAGAGCATCTCATTCGCGGCGGTGCATCGGCTTTTGCCGCTGGGGATCCTGGGCTTCATCCTGAATACGGTCACGGGCATGGTGTTCTTCATCGCAAGTCCGGAGCTGTACGTTGGAAACACGGGTTTTGTAATCAAGATTGCATTGCTGATCCCGGCGGGACTCAGCGTGATCTACTTTACGGCGTTTGATCAGCCCTGGGCCGTGGGCCCGGAAAAGGAGGCGCCGCTCACGGCAAAGATCTTTGCGATCTGCGTCACGACGTCGTTGCTGGGCGTGATGTATTTTGGACGGATGCTTCCCTTTTTACAGAACTAGCGTATGAATCTCGTTGTAATGACCACCATTGTCGTCGTGGTTGGAGTGCTCATCCTGGCCGCGGCGGCCTACGCCATCGAGCGGAATGCGGACCGCCGCGACCGGCTGTAAGATCCGGCCATCTGTCAGGTTCCGAAGATCGTCGACGAATAGGCGATCAGGCGTCCCATAAGCGTCACGACCAGCCAGAGGATCAGCAGCGCCGCCGAAAGCGCTTTGCCTTCCTGAAGACCCGGGTTCTTGGAGGCGCCGGGATCGCGGAAGACTTTCTTCTCCAATGACCACATGAAGGCGCCTGCAAAGACGATCAGAACCAGCTTGGCGAGCAGGATCGGATTGGTCAGTTTCGAGGTGGCCGTGGCGATAGCCAATCCGGCGCCCGAGATCACGGTAAGGATGAATCCCACCCACATGAAAGGAAACAGCCGCACAAGGGGTTTAAGAGGGATGCCCGGCGCGAAGCCCATGACCCGCAGAGCGACAATCGCGTTGGCACCGACGACAAGAGACAGACCGAGCGTATGCATGAAGAGAAACGTGGGAAAGCCGAGATACGAGCTGGACTCGCGAATGAACGTTGCCAGCGCGGTCTGCTCCAAGAATTCGAGGATTCCCATAAAATATTGCGCTACCTCCTAGTAAAGCCTCGATTTGGAAAAAGGAAACCCATCATAAACGAATTTGAACTTCCACAGCGTAAAAGGTTGAAAACCTGCCGATCCACCGGGCCGTTCGCGCCGTCCATATCCTTGTGATAATGTGCCGCTTCATGCGACGCATTGTTCTGCTCTTGTTCATGGGGATGCTGACGTTGAGCAGCGCTGCTCCGGTTCAAGATCCTACACCCGCCCCAGGAACCCCGACGCTGCGGCTCATACCTTTATCGGGCGCGATGTTCGCGCCGGGCCAGCGTTTCGATGTGCGCCTGGAAGCCAACGATATTCAGGCGCCGCCCAAAGAATTTTCCATTCAAGTGAATGGCGTCGATCGGACTCGGGAGATTTTCGGCGGCCAAGAATTTGTCACCTTTCCCCTGTTGGATGGAGGAGGCCGGCCGTCGGCGCGGCTCGGCGGCGGCGTGATGCGCCGTGCATGGAGCCTGGACCGCCCCGGCCGGTATCAAATTTCCGCCGCGCTCATCCTGGCGGACGGCGCGCGGCTGACGGCGCAGACCACCGTCGAGGCGGTCGCCCTGACGCCGGAACGGACCCCGGCGCGCAACATCATCTTGTTTATCGGCGACGGACTCGGCGTCGCACAGCGAACGGCCGCTCGCATCGTGAGCCGCGGAATTCAAAACGGCAAGGTTCAGGGTCTGCTCGAAATGGATGCGATGGACGCCCACGGATTCATCATGACGCACAGTCTGGACGCCGCCATCACCGACTCGTCGCCAAGCGCCGGCGCCTACGCGACCGGCAACAAGGGCGTGAACAACTCGCACGGAGTCTTTCCCGACAACACCGGCGCCAACGCCGGGGCGTCCACCGCCGCCGGCAACGCCGAACTTGCCCGGCTCGTTCTGGACAATCCGCGCATTGAAAACATCGCCGAACTTCTTCAGCGCACGCGACGGATGGCCACGGGCGTCGTCAGCACCGTCTCGGTCACGGACTCCACGCCTGCGGCATTCAGTTCGCATACGTTCGCACGGACCGCGGAAGCGGGAATTGCCGAACAGATTCTGGAGTCCGGACATTCCGTGATCATGGGCGCCGGAACGCGGTTTTTCGCTCCTGCGGGAAGCGCGATTTTAGGAAACATTCGTTCCGGCCGGACCGATGGCCGCAATCTCATCGAAGAATTCCAGAAGGCGGGATACACGTTCGCGTCGAACGCCTCCGGACTGGAAGCGGCAGCCAGACCTCAAAAGTTACTGGCGCTGTTTCATCCAAGAGACATGCCCAGCCGATTTGACCGCATGCGCGCGCGGGCGGGCGACCCCAACGGACGCGAAGCGCTCGGACAGTTCCCCGACCAGCCGGACCTGGAAACGATGACCCTGAGAGCCATCGACATTCTCTCGAGGAACCCCAACGGGTTTTTCCTCATGGTGGAAGCCGGTTCGATCGATCGCCAATACCACATGATGGACCCGCACCGGGCCATATTCGAGACGATCGAACTCGACAAAGCCGTCGGCGCGGCGCGCGCCTGGGCGCGTCGACAAGGAAACGCCGGGACGCTGATTCTCGTCACCGGAGACCATGAAACTTCCGGCCTTTCGATAACCGGCGTGATGGAAAACGGCCGCGCCGCCGGCCGCGGGTTCCCGAGTTACGTCGACGAGAATCGTGACGGATTTCCGGATAATGCGCGGCCGCAGCGCATGCTCGCTTTCGACTTCGCCGGGACGCCTGCCGCCGCCAATGAGAACGCGGATCACTATTACGAGCTGCCGCGCAATCTCATCGATCTCAATCCAACCTCGCCCCGCGCAACGCCCCTGCCGCGCTATCTCGGCCACACGGCCACCGATATTTTCATCGCCGCCTCAGGACCCGGCGCAAACCTTTTCGGGCGCGTCATGGACAATACGGACGTGTTTTTCGCGATGTTGCGCGCGGTGGGATACAGGTAGGAATTTCGGATTGCGGATTTCGGATTGCGGATTTATGCGGACCTAAATCCGCAATCCGAAATCCGCAATCCGAAATCACTAACTCTCGTACTCGTCTTCTTCCCAGCGAATGTTGCAGACTTGACAGGTCCACCAGCCAGGCATCCAGTGTCCAAGGTTGGACACGGTATGCTCGGAACCGCAACGCAAACATTTCGGCTTCGGCGTGATCTCGAGGTTCTTGACTTCGGCTTCGGGCATGATGTTCTTCCAACTTCTCCCAATAGAAATGCGTCAATAGTAACAAAAATGCCCTAAGAGAGGCGCCGGACGCCCACCAACGGCGCCTGCAGTACATCATCCATCCACAGCGACCCCGAAAACACTCGGAAATCTACGGAGAGCAGACGGCGATAAAAGGCCACCGGCATGCACCACGAGTCTCGGCCGCTGAGAGGCGCAGCCGGGGCACAGCTAATGACGAGGCTCGCATCCGTTTTCCTGGTCATCTTGATGAATCTCCCTGCCCGACTTCTCGGCCAGGATGTTCCTTCAGTAAATTCGCGCGCCGGGCAAATTCAGGCGGAACGGGCGCAGAAGGCGGCGACTCTTACTCCCGACGAGCCGGGCCGGACGGAGCGCATCTTCGATAAGGCGGAGGATATCGCCGAAGGAGTCTTTCGCGGCGCCCCCCTGCGCCTTCAGTTTGGCGGCCTACCGGGCGGTTCAGGGTTCTCGTATGGACCGCTCATCGAGTGGAGGAACCCGTCGGATCTCAGCTTGCGCTTGGTGGCCATCGGCGGATTCAGCGGCTCCTACAAAACGGGGGCGGTCGTGGAAAAGTTCTATCCCAACCAGAGCTTGAGGCTGACCACAGACGCCGCTTACGTGTACGCGAACAGGCTGGACTACTACGGACCGGGGCCGGATTCGCTGGAAAGCAACCGCACGAGATACCTGCTGGAAGAAACAAGCGCCGACTTCGGCGTCCGCTGGCAGCCGCCGCCGGGCCGCTTTTCGGCGGGCGTTGAGGCCGGGGGGCTATTTGTCAATGTGGGCCCGGGGACGAGCAGCACAATTCCTTCGACAGACGCCGTGTTCAGTCCCAGCGAAGCCCCCGGCATCGATGAGCAGACCGACTTCATCCGAGGCGGGGGCTATATCGATCTCGATTACCGCGACCTTCCACGCAAGCCCACCGACGGCACGCGCGCCCTGCTCCGATATCAACGCTATCAAGACGTCGTACTCGAACGTTTTTCTTTCAACCGTCTCTCCGCCGAAGTAGAGCACTACATCCCCTTCCTCAACAAGAAGCGGGTGATCGCGCTTCATGCCGCAACCGAGTTGAGCTTCAACTCTGACGACCAGCTCGTTCCGTTCTACCTGCAACCCACGTTGGGCGGTCCTCGCACGCTCCGCGGCTTCCGCCGCTACAGGTTTTACGACGATAACTCCGTGGTCTACAACGCCGAGTATCGGTGGGAAGTCAGCACGGGTTTTGAAATGGCGTTGTTCGCCGACGCGGGGCGCGTGTTTGACAGGCCCAGCGAAATTGCACGGCTGTCTCAAATGAAAACCTCGGCGGGATTCGGCGCCCGTTTCAATGCGCGGGAACGCGTTGCGTTGCGGATCGACACGGGCTTCAGCAATGAAGGATATCGGATATGGCTCCAGGTCACGAGCGCGTTCTGATTGGCGTCGTCCTGACAACTCTATTGACTGTTACGTCGGGCGCGTCCCAGAAGTTCTTTCCAGACGATCCGATCGAGGCGGCGCCGCCGCCGCTGCCTGTGACCGCCCCGTTGGTGCGCGACGTCAATCAGATTTATGACTTTCTCCACAACTCCCGCAGGCCCGAGCGGCGCCCCGGTCCCCCTGCCGGCGCAACCAACACGCTGGGGAACGTTCCCGACAGCCCGTGGTTTACAAACCGTCACGGACGCCGCCCGATGACCCGTGAGGAACTTCAACGCGGACCCGGCGACAGCGCAGCGCCGACGCCGCCATTTACCGTCATCGGAGGAAAGGAAGGCGTGCAGCCGGGTTTCCGGATCATGGACTCGGAAGGCCGCACCTACTACATAAAGATGGATCCTGTGAAGTATCCGGAAATGGCGACGGCTGCCGAAGTTATCGTTTCCAAGTTCCTGTACGCGATTGGCTACAACACGCCGGAGAACTACATCGTCGAGGCGAACCTGTCGGACTTCACCGTTGCCAGGGACGCCATGCTCGATTCGCGCAGGATGACGTGGGGCGACTTCTGTCTCCTTCTGAATAAGACGCAGACGTCCGCGGGGAAATTCCGGCTTGCGGCCAGCCTGGAAATCCCCGGCAAGTCTCTTGGCCCGTTCCGTTTCGAGGGGACGCGCACGGACGATCCGAACGACACAGTGAACCACGAAGACCGCCGCGACCTCCGCGGCCTGTTTGTCTTTGCCGGGTGGCTGAATCACACCGACGTGAAAGCGAACAATACTCTCGATGTGCTTGTGCAGGACAATGGCGTCCCTCACATTCGGCACTATCTGATCGACTTCAGCTCAGCGCTGGGCAGCGACGGGACGTGGCCGAAAGACGCGCGTTTCGGTCACGAGTTCGTTCTTCCAACTCCGTCCGAAGTCTTGAGAAAGATCCTCGGTCTTGGGCTCTTCCCCACGGAATGGGAGAAGGCGAAGTTTCCGGACATCACGGCGGTAGGCAACTTCGAGGCGGCGGGATTCGATCCCGACAATTGGAAATCCAACTACCCGAATCCTGCGTTTCTGAGCCGGCTTCCTGACGACGAATTTTGGGGCGCCAAGACCGTGATGACGTTCAGCGACGACGACATCCGCGCCATCGCCGAAACCGGCCAGTACAGCGATCCGGACGTCGTGGACTACTTGACTAGGACGCTTGCCGCCCGGCGCGACCGAATCGGCAGAACGTATTTCGCGAAAGTCCTTCCACTCGACAACTTCCGAGTGGAAGGCGGGGAATTGCAGTTCGACGACCTTGCCTTCAAATACGGTCTGGCGCCGGCCCAGCAGTACACGCCCGGCTGGTTCTATCTGGACAACGCCACCGGCCAGCGCACTCCACTGCTGGACGGCGCCGCGTTCGAACTGCCGAAGCAGATCCTCGACGCCGCGCCCGGCGCCTACTTTTCAGCCATTATTCATCGCAGCGACGACGTGCAGAAGTCCGTCGCGGTCGATCTTCGAAAGACCGCGACGGGAGTGGAAGTGGTGGGAATCGAGCGCACGTGGTAGGGCCTACGGAACAACCTGGCCAAGGCGCAGCGATACGGCGAAGGACGCTTTGCGCGCGCGTTCGATGTTCGTAGCCGTCGTGAACACGGCGGCGTCGATTCCAAAGCTGCGCGTGAGATTGAGCCCGATCCCGCCTGAGGGATGGAACAGGTCGCGCACATAGCGGCCTCCCCCACGCACATCGATCGGCCCCAAGCTGTATTCCGCGCCTCCTCGGAACTCCCAGTCCTGAAGTCCGTGCGAAACCTCCACCACTGTCGACCAGCGGTCGGAATGGTAGGCAGTACTGCCGGAGTATCGCACTGGAAGCTCAACTCTGCGTTCTGCAGCCGGAGACGGCAGATCCGTCTCGATGAAGTCCGAACCGTCGAGAACGCTCGTCAACTCGAATGTTTCCGCGCGCAGATTGTCCCAGGTGATGCGGTTGGCAACGCCGTTGGCGCTCACGGCGAAGGTCCAGCGATCGACGACCAGGCCTGTCGCGAAATCCAGCGAGAAGCCGCGGCCGCCAGATGATGTCACACGGTTGATGATTAAGGGCTCCGTAGTAGGCGAGATAGTAACCAGACCGGAGGAGTCTGTGTCCAACTGCACGCTCAGGTCAAAGGCGTCGTAGTTGAAGCCATGTAGGTAGTTGTAGTTCGCAGCCAGGTACAATCCCTCGCGATCCGAGCCGGACCTGGAAAGCGCTGCGACCGGAATGCGAATACGATAGCCGGCCGTAACGGCGCCCGCGACCTGATCTTCGGTTGCATTCAGAATCCGGTACGTCGTATTCGGCTGCACGGCGCTGACGCCGTTGATGGCGTCGATGAGGCGTTGGTCAAAGTTGAGATTCGTGCCGATGCTCATGTACGGTCCGGCGCCGACATAGATGGCTTGTCGTGGGCCGACTCCAAGCGTCGGAATCTGAAACGTCTTGCCCCAGCTCGAGTCCCACAAGCCGCGCGCTTCGAGATCGGATTTTGGAAGGAAGCCCCGATACGCCGTCAAGTCCCGGCTGATTCGCCCATTCACCAGATCGTTGATCAGGCGCTCGCCGGCGCTGTCGCCGTCGCGGCCGATCGTCAGATGCATCGGGCTTGCCGCGTATTCGATCGCGCGGACAGGGTTGAAGTTCTCGTCGCCGGGATCGAAGATCGAAAAATCTCGCAACACCTGAAACAATCCCAGCGGCACGGGAATCGAGCGGTACGAGCGGCCTTCCGGTTCTCCCGCCAGGCTCAGCGCCATGTTCTTCTGGTCGCCCACCGCTCCCATCGCGATCCAACGCGCGTCTCCGTTGAAGTTCTGAGCGAACGCCGTCGTGGTCGGCGAAACGAGACAGATTGTGATGAGCGAGGCTGCAACTGTGGTCCCAATGCGTTTCATGTTCATCCAGCTCCTGATCGACTGCTCACTGCATCTCGCTATTGAACCGACGTTGACGTAAAGGTTGCAACAGAATACTCGCATTCGGCCCCTGGCTAGGCCGAATGCGGCCGTCCCCGTCGAAGCCGATCTTTCAAGTGTGAGATGTCAAATGGCTTGTTGTGCGATGTCTAATGGAGCTGACGGGACTGCGAAATGCGGCGCCGGAGAACTCGGAAGTCGCGATCTGGTTGAACTGCATCTCATACGTGGCGCACCCCGCTTAAACGTCTTATGCTTCTTATCGGGCCCTGGTGATTTTCATGACCGTCATTCTGGAAGCGCCGGAGACGTAAATCGACCCGTCGGCGTCAACGCCGAGCCCATGAGCGCGATCGGCGGAAACGGAGTCGATCCGCCTCCCATTCTTTACGATATTGACGACGCCGACATTCACGTCGCTGATATACACAGTATCGTCAGAGGCTACGACGATGCCGCCGCGCGAAGGAAAAGGCCAGCTTTCGACGAATTTCCCATCCTTCTCAAAGACCGAGACGCGCTGGTTGCCGCTATCGTTCACAAGGATCCGGCTCTGGGAATCCAAGGCCACACCGTGCGGGACCTGAAGTTGTCCGGGTTGGGAGCCTTTCACGCCGCCGATGATTCGAATGAACTGTCCGTTACTGGCGAAGTGCACGACTCGCGCATTCTGGTAACCATCGGACACGTAGATATCGCCGTTGGGCGCGATGGCGACGTGGTTGGGCTGGTTGAACAAATCGCGCGACGTGTTATCGCCGGCTGCCCCTTTCCGGCCGAGGGTCAAGAGAAGGCGACCGTCCGGACTGAGTTTGTGCACGACGTGGCCCGTGGAGTCGGTCGCCCAAAGGAATCCCTGCGAATCGATCGTTACGCTGTGCGCGGTCTGAAACAAGCCGTCGTCACCAACAGCCTTCACGAATTTGCCGTCGCGAGTGAACCATCGAAAATACGGCGCCGTGCGCACTAAAACCAGCACGTTTCCTTTCCCATCCGCCGTGATCCACGAGGTCGAGCCGTCCCAGCTCTTCCCGTTGGGAAGTTGAGCCCAGTTCGCGTCGACCTTATAGTTTCCGCCCGTTTGCCCGGATATTCCGGGCGCGCCGGCGAGCACGAGGCATAGGAGAAGTCCCGACGGGACGCTTCCGATAAAGCGGTTGTTCACGAACGCCTCCTTGGCGGCTGAGCATTGGAAAACAGAGGAAGGATAAGACGTTCCAACGAATTGCGGCAAGTAAAGAAGGACGCCTTAGTAATCTGTCGATTGACTTCACGGCATCACCTGGCAATCGGCTGTGACGCAGTTGTCCCGCCCTTCGTATTAGAAGTTCAGGCGCGCGCCGAACGTGAACCGCCGCCCAGGATCAGCCGAATTGATCAAGCCGAAGTTCGGGGAGTTGATGTTGAGATTGGGATTGCCCCAAACCGGCTTGTTCAAGATATTCACCGTGTCCACGCGGATTTCCATGCTTCGGGACTCATCGATGCTCACGCGCTTCTGCAGGCTCATGTCCAATTGAAAGCGAGCGGGCCCCTCGATGATGCGAATCCCGAGGCTGCCGACCTCGCCCGGCGACGGGTTCACCAGCAACCGGTTCCCGTCGGCGTCCATGATGGCGCGCTTACTGTATGCATCGGCCAGCGCATTCACGTTTGTTACTTCCGCCCGGCCGACCGGATCGGTGACCTGGGTCAGGCCTGCGAAGTATGTCGGCAGGCTGCCGTCTGTCCGCTTGGTTACTTTTCCTTTGGGAAGCTTGCCAAGAAGATGCGGCGTGTTGCTCGGGGGACTAAATGCGGTGTCGCCCGAGCTCCAGACATTCGCGCCCAGGACGCCGGTCGCCGCCGAGCCCGTTGTAAAGCTCAACGGCGCGCCAGAACTCCAACGGAAGATCCCGCCCAACTGCCAGTTCTCCACTAGCTTCTGAACCCATGTGGGGCCGGCGTTCAGCATCGCGCGGTTGGGACCGAAAGGCAACGCGTATGTGCCGTTGCTGGTAATAATGTGCGTCCGGTGGAACGTGAGCACGGCTTTATCATGCGCGCGATTGCGGGGATCCCGGGCGTTGACGGTGCCGTCGCCGGCCGCTTCGCCCAGACTCTTCGACCAGGTGTAGGACGTCTGGTTGGTGAAACCCTGCGACAGGCGCTTGGTAACCTGCACCTGCAAGGAGTGGTGCGTGGAGTTGCTCGGGTTTCCGTTCAGGCCCACAGTCAGGAACTGGGGATTGAAGACCAGGTAGTCCTCGGGGAGTCCGGCATTGCGGATGAGCCCGCCGCCCTCGCCGGTAATCAGCGTGGTCGTGTTGAGGAAGCCCGCAACGGCGCCGGCGTCTCCGTTGGCGACATTGGTCTGTGTGCTGGTCCACCGGCGAAGCGCAGATGATCCCGTTATCGTGGTTCCGTTAACGACGCCGACTCCGGGAACATTCAATCCCATCAACATGGCATCGAACAGCGGATGGTTCCCACCCGCTCGAGTCACGTTGAACGCGTCAAGAAATTCCGTCTCAAAGATCTTCTGGTAGTTGAGTTCGGTCCGTCCGTAAAGCTTCGTAGCCTTGCTTCCGACATAGGAGATGTCGAGCAGCAGATTCCGCGCCAGTTCCCGTTGAATGGAGAGGTTGAAGTTTTGAATATAGGGCACGGGGCGGTCCGGCTCGTACATATTCATCGTGAGGGCGCGAGTGCCATTGAGCGGAACGGGGCTGAGAGGCTCGAACTGCGGCTGGAAGGGAAGCACCACATTGGCCAAGGACCAGAAACTAGTCTGCCGGTACTCCAGACCACCTCCAGTTGGACTGATCCCGGCCAGGCCGGGAAGCTGTCCAGCTCCGGAGTCGATCCCACCGATGCCCATGGCGCCTTGGAACTGACCTCCCGAATAGCTGATGCCGTAGCCGGCCCTCAAGATTGTGGTTCGCCCCAGTCCGGGGATCGACCAACTGAAGCCGACCGCCGGAGCGAAGTTGTTCCAGTCGTCGTTGAAAAGCTGTTTGTCAGGCTGCGGCGAGTTCTTTCCAACAAGTTCGACGGTTGTCAGCCCCCCGCAGCCAATTCCGCAAAGTCCCTGGAACCCGTTTACAACACGCCCGGCCAAGCCGTTGGCTTCGTACGGCACGCCGTAGTAATCCCAGGTCAGGCTGAGGTTCAGCGTCAGGTTCCGGGCCGCCTTCCATTCGTCCTTGAAGAAAATACTGAATTCGGTCACGCGCCAGTCGCGGTTCTTCAACTTGACGCCATCTTGATACCCCAGGAATCGCAGCGGAGGCTCCGAGCTCCGGAGATCGAAGGCTTGACGGATAAAGTCGATCGAACCCGAAAGGTTATACAAAAGGTTTCGTGCGTTCGCCGCATTGGTCGACGTCAACCCCGGAATCGTAAGGTTGGTTATCGGCGCCGGTTGGTTGCCGGGGCCGATCTGAGCAAAAGGCGTAAAGTTGTTATCGTTCCACCCTTCCGTCCGGTCGCGCCTCAACTCGAATCCCGTTCTAAAGGCGTGCCGGCCGCGGGTCCAACTGACGTTATCAGAGAACGTCAGCAGTGGACTATACGACCCCCGGGTCGTCCCGAAGCCGTTATCCAATCCGAAAGCATTGGCGTAGCCCAGCAGCGAACTGACTTGAAGCGGCAGGCCGTTGTACTTAGGGAACAGCGCGAAAACTTCCTGCGCGATCGGGTCGCCGTCACCCTTGTCACGGTCGCGGCCCACGTACAATGGCCCCCACGAGCGAACGTCGTGCAGCCGCCAGTTGGTCCGAAATTCATTGACCAGATTCGGCGTTAACGTAGACAACAGCGAGAAGCTATAGATCCGCGGAAATTTGTGATTGGCGCCCTGGTATCCCCCGGGCCACTGCTCGAGACCGGACGAGGCCGAGCGGTTCCTGGAGTTTTCCCACGTGCCAATAAAACTGAGTCTGTGCGACGCATTGAAGTGGTGATCCACACGCACGTTGACCTGGTCTCGATTGTTCCGGTCGACCACGTCCTGAAGGACCTGATCAAAACCATAAATCCGGCGCGTGAATCGAATTCCTGCGGTATTCAATCCGTCGCCCACCGTATAGTCTTTCGGCGCTGGCATGCGCGCCAATAACACGTTCTGAGTCCAGCCGCTGGGATCGAATCCCGGCCGCAGAGGATCCTGTGCAAACACATTGATCGATTGCAGGTCGCCCGTGGCGCTGGGCGGCCTTACCGGATTGCCCTGCAGATCGACTGTCGGATCGATCTGTTGTGCATTCCGGTTATCGGCCCCAGGAAAGTAGCGGAAGATTCCCTGACGGGCCGGCTCGGTAAGCACAGTCCCAACGAAGTTTTCGCGAATTGCCGTGCGCTGATTATCGATGAGGAAAAAGAAGAAAGTCTTGTTGCGGATGATGGGGCCGCCCAGCCGAACTCCATACTGATTGCGGTTCTCCCAGTCCTCTTCGGCTTGATTGAAGTTGCTAAACCAGTTGGCCGCATCGAGCACGGAATTCCGGTTGGTCCAGAATGCGGAGCCGCGAAACTGATTGCTGCCGGACCGCGTGACAAACTGCACCTGGCCGGAACCGCGCGTCCCCTCGCCGCCCACGGGAGCTACTACAACCTTGACTTCCTCGACCAGATCCGGGCTCATAAAAGTGGCGCTCAGCGTTCCCTGCGCATAGCGTCCCGTGGTCACCGTCATTCCGTCGCGGGTCACGTTGACGGCCGTCAGCCGGTTGCCCGCGAAATTGCCGTCGGTTGTGCCTTCCGTTGGCCCCGTGCCCGGCAGGCCGCCAAGCAGTTCCAGGACGTCGCGACTCCCCAAAGGCAGGTCACGCACGAGGTTTTCGTTCAACGCTGTGCCGATCGATGCCGAGGTCGCCGCCAGCGCTGTGTCTGCCGCAAATACAATCTCCACCTTCGTATCCGCTGCGGCTACCTGAAGCGTGAAATCCAGACGGACCTGCTGCCCTCCACCACCCAGGACCACATTGTTGTAGATTGCTTTCTGGAAACCGGACAATGATGCGCTGACCTCATACGTCCCGGTCTGCAGAGTGGTGAACTGGTAGCTGCCGGTCTCGTTGGTCAAGACGGTGCTAAGGATGCCGGTCGCCACGTTCCGGGCCGTGACTTCCACACCCGGAACCAGCGCCCCACTCGCATCGGAGACGATCCCGCCGAGGGTCGCGTACATGGTTTGTTGAGTAAACCCATCGAGAGGTGATACTAGGATCGCTAACCCCACGATAGCTAACGTGAGTCTCAGTCTGCCCATGGGAATCTCCTTCAGGGGACCGTGTTTTCGTCTTGAGTCGGGGGGATGCTCTTGTTTCGCAGGGATTATTGGCAGGTTCAGCGGCTTCAGTCAATTAAAAATTATAAGAAAATCTATTTATGTAAGATCGCTATAATCGATTGAATTGACTGAACTGCTAAAGAGCGGTTGTTGACCGCGCGGCTCCCCGAAAAAAAGGCAAATCTTGAGCCGCCGGCCGCCAGACGCCGTCCTGCAACGTAAATCCCCCTTATCCGACGGCCGATATCCGCCACATGCGCATCTCATACGTGGCGCACCCCGCTTAAACGACTTATGCTTACGCCGTTGTCGATGGGCGCTGTAGGGATGACTTGCGCACAGACTTTGCTTGCAAAAGGAGAATAGACAGATGACGCTTCGTCTTCGCCTTTCAAGCGTTCTGAACAGCTGTGGTCGTCTTCGCGGTCTTGCCTAACACAATGGCTTCGCGCCACCGTTTGGCAAAACGCGAGCACATCCTTCCGGGCTACGACTCGTCCGATTTCAGTCTTATATTCACCACGCCGGATTCTTGCCGGCCTTATACGCCCACTCGTCGCGTCCTTCGATGTAAATCTTGCGCTTCGTGAAGAGCCACGCGCCATTCACCTTGACGAGTTCGTCCTCATAGTATCCGAATCCGTCGAAGGCGCCTCTGCGTTGCGGGTTGTCGTTCGAGTAATGGAACCAGTATGAGCGTGCGGTGGCTTTGTTGCAATGTCGTACTCGTAGTCCGGCACATAGTGATCCCGGAACCAGAAGGACAACGCGCGAAGGCGCTTGGCGCCCGGCAAATACTCGGTCACCCAGGCGCCATCGACCTGGAGCGCGCCCGCCAGCGAGCGGACAAGCGCCGCCAGGAAATCTCCGCCTGTCTCTGACGCGGCCTCGGCCGTCCTCTTCAACCGGACGATCCGTTTCGAGCGGCGAGCGTGACGAAGGCCGTGACGGCTGTGGCCGCAGTGAGCCTCGCTGCGAAAGGCCGTTGGAAGCTCGATGATCCAGTCACTCTGTTCCTGCCGCGGCGGGTCGTTGGCGCCCTGCGCTTATTGGAAGGGCTCGATACTCCGAACGCTCTAACGATATGGAGACTGCTGAGTCACACGAGCGGGCTGCCGGACTACTTCTTCAATCCGAGCTTCCAGGCGCCGTGGGCGCGGATCCCAAACGGATATGGCTTCCTGAAGACCTTATTGACGCGGCCGTCCGTTTCGGCCGGCTTGAGTTCACGCCGGGAACCGGCTTTTCTTATGGCGATACCGGGTACGTACTTGCCGGCATCGCCATCGAGCAGCTGCTCGGCGTCCGGCTTGCCGATGCTTACCGGTCGCTGGTGTTTAACCCGCTGGGGATGCAGGCGACCTACCTTGAGTGGCATGAGCCGTCTCGGGGGTTCCCGATCTCTCACCACTACGATGGAGATCGCGATCTGACAATGGCGAACACTTCCTTTGATTGGGCCGGCGGAGGACTTGTCACGACTGCGGGAGACCTCGTCCGGTTCCTTCGCGGCGTCTTCGGCGCGCTGCTCTTCGATCGCCGCTGGTCCGCCGAGTTGACGGCGTGGCGGGACGCTCTGCGCTGGCGGCGCGACAGTTCGGCCCGCTACGAGCGCTATGGGCTCGGAATGGGAGTCAACCGGGCATGCGGCGAGGAGATCATCGGCGCTACTGGAGTCTGGGGGGCGTTTGCGTACTATTATCCCGCGCTTGACGCCGCAATCGCCGGAACCGTCAACTTGCGCGGGCTCAAAGCGACGCCGATGCTCGACGCCGTTGTCGGGGCGTTCAAGACCATTCGGAGACATCGAACAAGACTGTGATTCGCGATGGGCGCGACATTATCGGTCTTGAAGGGTCGAAAGTCAGCAGAGGCTGCGATCGATGCCCGTCTTCGCCGCTGTCCAGGAGGCCATTTCATTCCGGTCGGCGCCAATGCGGACGCCTGAGCCCGCCGGAACGCAGGTGAAGGCGACGCCGTCAATTCCTGCGGCCTGACCACCGAACGCAAGCAGCACACTTGACAATTTTCCGGCGCCCGTTTCATAATCAAGGCAACAGTTGCTCTGATAACTATTCATGGCGCGCACCAGCAAGGTTCAGAAGGAGATCAGGCAGGGCAGGCGGTTCCGCTCGCGAGGGCAGGAGGCCACGGTAGCGCTGCTACGCACTGCGTCCGTGCTCCGGCGCATGGTCGCGCGTGTGCTCGAACCATCGGAGCTGAGCCCGGCCCTGTATAACGCGCTGCGCATCATTCGCGGCGCGGGCAGTGGCGGCATCCCGACGCTTGCAATCCGCGAACGCATGATCGAAGAGGGCACAACAATCACGCGGCTGCTGGACAAGCTGGAATCCGCCGGACTGATCGAGCGGGAGCGCACACTGCCGGATCGACGCCAGGTGTTTTGCCGCGTGACCACACGCGGCCGGCGATTGCTCGACGAGCTGGACCCGGTCGTCGACGCGGCCGAATCGGATGCGATGGGCGCCTTGAGCGAACGGCAACTCGACCAGCTCATCGGCCTGCTGGACGAAGTCCGAGCAGCGAACGCGGAGAAGGGCGCGCCCCGCACCATGCGCAGCTGACGGACAGCGGCGGTGCGTTTGGTTTTGACGTGACATAGTTGTCGGAACAACAGTTGTAAGAGCATGCACCACGTATCATTCACCAGGAGGAACCATGAAACATGCACTTGTCACCATCACGACGGACGAGCTCGTACAAGGCCTGCGGGACGGCAGTATCGGGGAGCTCTGGAACACACTTACCGACGAGTACTTCACGGGTGAGATGATCCCCGGGTCGCGGCGGGCGCCGGTGGACCGGATCGGTCGGGAAGTGGCGGGGTCAGGTTTGTCGAAGGACACGCCAATTGTGGTCTATTGCAGCGGGCGGACCTGCCCGAACAGCCGGCAGGCAGCCGAGAAGCTGGTTGCTTTCGGATTCACGCGTGTGCGCGTGTACGAAGGCGGGCTGGAGGAGTGGAAGCAAGCCGGTCGCGGCGTCGAGCTGCTGCGCGCGCCGGCGGAAGCAGGTGTTTAAGCCGACTCGGATCGGGAGAAGACCGACGTTCAAGGTTTTCTCCCGAACGGTCGAAAAATAACGCGCGGTTGGGGCGCCGGGCCGCGCGGATCGGGTCCGTTTTGCGCACCGTGAAGCATGAGACCCGGTCATTTGTCCGACACGCTGCACCCGAAGACGCTCTCTAGCATCCTCAAACAGGCGGGCCTAAAATGAAAACCCTGAGATATGCCATCGTGATCGAAGTCGGCGAGCCGAATTGCTCGGCCTATGTCCCGGATCTTCCGGGCTGCGTTTCAATATCCGGGAAGCCATCGAACTGCATCGGGAAGGTATGCGCGAAGACGGCGAGCCGATTCCCCAACCCAGCACCGTGCTCGACTACGTCGATGTCGCATGACTCCCGAACAGCTGCAGCACCGGCGCGGGTGCAGGCCATCGAATGCGCGGCCATCTCCCTCCCTCGAAAACAGGTGAAGGCGACCATCCCGGGGACACGCCTCCCCTTGCTTCCGGAGTTCGGCCCCCGCCAGACGAGTGCCGCATTCATCGGCTCAGCGGAATGGTTGGCGCCGGTCAACAAGCATCAACCCGGGCGACAGCAGTGAGTTTAGGACTCATCCAGGCTGTGACGGCGGCAGACTTCAAATAGTTTCGATGTGCCTCCCAATCACGTCCAGCAGCTCTTCCATCAGCGACCGGTTTCGCGACGCATCGTCGCTTTCGATCATGACGCGCAATACGGGTTCGGTCCCCGAATAGCGAATAACCAAACGTCCAAAACCCTGCAATCGGGCGTTCACGTCGTCGATCTTGGCCTGGACCGCAGGAATCGTCTCCAGTGGAATCTTTTGCCGTACGCGAATGCTCTCAAGCAACTGCGGCGCTTCAATCCAATCCTTGGTCAGGTCGTCCAATGACGCGCGCTCTTCGACCAGCGCTTCCGCCACCTTCAAGGTCGTGAACAGACCGTCGCCGGACAAACCGAAGTCCGGAAAGATGACGTGGCCGGACGGCTCCCCGCCCAGAATGCCTCCGCCGCGGCGCATCTGCTCAAAGATAAAACGGTCGCCGACAGCGACTCGCTCCAGGCGGATTCCTTCCGCCGCCAGCAGCTTTTCCAGCGCAAAGTTTGTCATCAATGTTCCCACGACCACAGGTGGAATCAAGCGGCCGAGCCGCTGCATCCGGCGGGCCATGAGAAGCAGGACGGCGTCTCCATCAATGCGGCGGCCTGTGTGGGAGACGAACAAGGAACGGTCTCCGTCTCCATCGTAGGCGACGCCGAAGTCGGCGGAAGAACGCTTCATCGCCTCGTGGAGCGCTTCGATGTGAACGGCGCCGCACGCCGCATTGATGTTTTTTCCCGTAGGAGAGCAGTGGAGGACCTGCACCTCAGCGCCAAGCGTTTCAAGGAGCGTGGGCGCCACGCGGCTCATGGCGCCGTTGGCGCAGTCCGCGACAATGCGCAATCCTTTCAGCCACGGGCCCGGCTTGAACTGCGACGACAGCAGTTTCTGATAACGCCGGACGGCCTCATCGTCGTGGCGCGCTTGAAACGGCCGCTCTGGAATCGCATCGACCGCTTGCTCGGCGCTTGCGGGGAGCAGTTGGAAAATTCGCTGCTCGATTTCCGCCTCCGCTTCGTCGTTCAGCTTCGTGCCGTCGGAGGAAAAGACCTTGACGCCGTTGTCTTCGAACGGATTGTGCGACGCCGAAATCATGACGCCGCCGGAGTACTCTCCTGTCTTCGTGAGCAGAGCGACGGCAGGCGTCGGGACGACCTTGGCGTCGTAGATCGCGGCCGGCGTCTGCGCGACTCCGGAGCGCAGCAACTCGAAAATCCACGGGCTCGAAATGCGCGTGTCCTGACCCACCAGGACAGTCCCGCCCAGCTTCTCGCCGATGGCTCGACCGATCGCTTCAACCGCGGCGGCGTTCAATGGAAAGCTGCCGGCGCGCGACCGTATGCCATCCGTGCCAAAGAGTTTTCTATTCATGATTTCAGTTAAGAGGCGAGTCGGATTTCCGTCAATCTCGAATTGCCCGGATTCCGACTTCCACTTCAACGGCTTCCAGCTTAGGTATCCGGACGAGCGGGTCCGTCGAGCCCAGATCGGCAGTTTGGCGAAACGTCTCTTGTTTGCCGGAGAGGTCGATAGGCGTCGTTGGAATTCTTTCTATGCGACGCACCCGACTGGCGGGTCCCTCGATGAGCAGGAACTCGGGTTGGACCGAGACGCTCTGGATGGTGAAGCCTGCCGCCGGTTTGCCTTCGATGATCGGCTCAATTTTGACGAGCTTCGACATTGTGCGGTCGAGCGTCACGCGCACGTGGGAAGGAGCGACTCGCACAACGTCGATTCCAGAAGGCGCCTCAATGTTTCGATTCGTGAGCGGGAAGATCCGGCTTCCCTCGGGCATTCCGGCTAAGTCGACGGCGATGGAGACGTCCCTGGCCGTTGTCTCGCGAATCAACGAGGACGGCCCGCGGAGCCGGATCGAAACCGAGTCGGCGCCGTCGCCGACGAGTTCCGAATTCGCAGGCACATTCCGATACTCCAACGGAATCTGCATGGAAATTTCGGACGTGGGTTCGCTGGCAACCACGACCCAAAACACTGTAGCGAGGAACAGCGACAGCAGTTTCAGGCGCCAGTTATGAAACAGCCAATGCTTCCAGGAGCGCATCACGAATCCACGTGTTCCGCCGGCGTGGTCACGGCCCGCGGCGCAGCCTTAGGGGATCTATGCTCGAATGCATCTCGGAGTCGGAGTTTCAGAGTGTCCGGGTCCAGGAAACGTTCGATCTCACCGTCGTGGGCAAACGCGATCGAGCCCTTTTCCTCGGACACCACGATCGCGACCGCGTCTGTTTCTTCGGTCACACCGATTGCTGCACGATGACGCGTTCCAAGCTCTTTGCTCAATCGCGGCTTCACGGTCAACGGCAGGAAGCAGGCGGCTGCGGCGATTCTCCCGTTCTGAATGATCACGGCGCCGTCATGCAGCGGGACCAGGGGATTGAAGACAGTGACCAGAAGATCGTAGGACAGCGCCGCGTCGATCGCGATGCCGCTTTCAATATATGTTTTCAGCCCGATGTCCCGCTCGATGACGATTAACGCGCCGGTCTGATTCGCAGCCAGCGTCGTGACGGCCAGCACAATCTCGTCGTAGAACTCATTGCGGTTGATCCCTGAAAAACCGCGCGGAAAGACCGTCTTGCCGAAATGCGCGAGCGCCCGGCGGATCTCCGACTGAAAGATGACGATAAGCGCAAACACGAAATAGGGAAGGATGACGGCCATCAGCCACGAAACGGCGCTGAGCCGGCTGTAGCGCGAGAAGTAGTAGAAGGCGACGACCAGCGAAACGCCGACCACCATCTGAACGGCGCGAGTGCCTTTGATCAGCATCAGCACCTGATAGATGATGAACGCCAGGATAAGAATGTCGAGCGCCGTGATCCACGTGATTCGCGGCAGAATCAGATCGAACATTCCGATCACTCTCCATCGGCTTTCGCGATAGCGTCGGCGATCTTGATGACCATGCGCATCTGACGGACGTCATGAACGCGTACGATGTGGGCGCCTTGAAAAACCGCAATTGCAACCGACGCGGCCGTTCCCCAAAGGCGATGCTCCTGCGGTTCATCCGCGGCGTCCCGCATGAAGGACTTTCGAGATACGCCCACGAGCAACGGGTATTGTAAGGGAGACAATGCTCCCAGATTGCCCAAAACTAAGAGGCTCTCGTCGCGACGCTTTCCGAACCCAATTCCAGGATCAATGACGATTCGAGACCTGTCAATGCCCGACTGCAGCGCGCGGCTGACGGAAAGCTGAAGGCCCTCCCGAACTTCCACTAGCGGCGCCGCCATCCGCGGCTGATGGTGCAGTGCGTCGCGAGCGCCGCGACTGTGCATCAGAACGACGCCGGCGCGGGCGCCGGCAATGACTTCGCCCATCTGAGGGTCGAATCGGAGACCGCTGATGTCATTGATGATTTGCGCTCCGGCATCCAAGACGCGGCGCGCCACATCCGACCTGTAAGTGTCCACGGAAATGGGAATCTGCAGCCGCGGGGCGAGCGCTTCCACGACTGGCAGGACGCGCCGCAGTTCTTCGCTTTCCAAAACGGGCGCGCCGCCGGGCCGGGTCGATTCCCCTCCAACGTCAAGGATGTCGGCGCCTTCCTGTTCGATTTCACGACCGCGCGCCACCGCCTTATCCACTTCAAAATATAGGCCGCCGTCGGAAAACGAGTCCGGCGTGACGTTGAGGATTCCCATCACGGCCGTGCGCGCGCCCAGCTCGATCCGGGTTCGAGGCAGATTCCAGGTGTAGTTCGGACGCATGCAAATACAAAAATAGGCCATCCGTGATCCACAGATGGCCTGTTTCTGAGGCGCTGCTTCGCTCTTACGCCGGCGCAGGCCGCTCCTGCGGCGGAATCGGCGCCGGGCGCACGGTTTTCGCCGGAGCGGGAGTAGGCTTTTCGGTCTTCGTTTCAACCTTCTGCGACCGGCGTTCCTCCAAGGGCTGGCCGGAGATGAGAAGCCGAATCTCTTCGGCGTCGAGAGACTCGCGCTCCAGCAGCGCTTCCGCGATGCGGATCAGCGCGTCTCGGTTGTTGGTCAGTATCGCCTTGGCGCGCTCGTATCCATTGAGAACAAGAGCTCTCACTTCGTTGTCGATCGCGATGGCCGTGCTTTCGCTGTAATCGCGATGCTGCGCGATTTCGCGGCCCAGGAAGATCTGCTCTTCCTGCTTGCCGAACGTCAACGGCCCCAGCGAAGACATGCCGAACTGACACACCATTTTTCGAGCCAGCTCGGTGGCCTGTTCGATGTCGTTTCCCGCGCCGGTGGTCATCGTGTTGAGGAACAGCTCCTCTGCGAGGCGCCCGCCCATCATGATGGAGAGCTGCCCTTCAAGGTAGGCCTTGGGGTATGTGTGACGATCGTCGACCGGCAATTGCTGCGTCACGCCAAGCGCCATGCCGCGGGGAATGATCGTCACCTTGTGCAGTGGATCCGCGCCATCCGTCATCGCCGCAACGAGTGCGTGTCCCGCCTCATGATACGCGGTCACGCGCTTCTCATGTTCGCTGATCAGCATGGATTTGCGCGCCACGCCCATCAGAACCTTATCTTTCGCGAGTTCAAAGTCCTCATGCGTGACGGTCTTCTGGTTGACGCGCGCGGCGTTCAAGGCCGCTTCGTTGACGAGATTTGCAAGGTCCGCTCCCGAGAATCCCGGCGTGCTGCGCGCAATCACCGAGATATCGACGTCTTCCGCCAAGGGAATCTTGCGAACGTGCACTTGAAGGATTCCCTCCCGGCCTTTGACATCGGGACGCGGCACAACGACGCGGCGGTCGAAGCGTCCGGGCCGGAGCAACGCAGGATCGAGAACGTCCGGACGGTTCGTGGCTGCAATCAAAATGACGCCTTCGTTGGATTCGAAGCCGTCCATTTCCACAAGCAACTGGTTCAACGTTTGTTCGCGCTCGTCGTGGCCTCCGCCCAATCCAGCGCCGCGATGCCGCCCGACGGCGTCGATTTCGTCAATAAAGATGATGCACGGGGCGTTCTTCTTGCCCTGCTCGAAAAGATCGCGGACGCGCGAGGCCCCGACGCCGACAAACATCTCCACGAAGTCCGAACCGCTGATCGAGAAGAATGGAACATTGGCCTCGCCCGCAATGGCGCGCGCCAGCAGCGTCTTGCCGGTGCCCGGAGGACCGACCAACAAAACGCCCTTAGGAATGCGCCCGCCGAGTTTCTGGAATTTCTGCGGTTCCTTGAGGAAGTCAATGATTTCCTGAAGTTCCTCCTTGGCTTCTTCGACGCCGGCGACGTCTTTGAATGTCACCTTCTTTTGATGCGCGGTCAAAAGCCGCGCCCGGCTCTTCCCGAAGGACAACGCTTTGTTGCCGCCGCTCTGCATCTGCCGCATGAAGAAGATCCAGAACGCGATCAAAAACAGCATCGGAAGGCCCCAGGACATCAGGACGGAGAGCCACGGGCTTTGCGTCGCTTCTCTGACGGTAATGTTGACATCCTTGGCGCGCAGATCGTTGATGACGTCAGGATAGTCCTTGGGGATTACCGTCTTGAACGGGGCGCCTCGCGCATCCTTTCCTGTCACGGTGGTATCCGTAATGGTGACTTCCCGGACGTTTCCGCTCTGAACCTCTTTCAGAAACTGGGTGAACGTATAGTCTGGTCCCGTGTTCTGCTTAAGCGAAACGAGGTGATACAGCAGCACAGCCGATAGCAGCAGCGCGACCCAAAAGAAAATGGTTTTATACGTCGAACTCAAATCACAACCCCCGATCTAAGGTTGCCAAAACGCCTTCCACCTTAGACTCTATCGCACAGCAAATGTACATCCACCCCCGAGACCTCTACTGAACTTAGACTGGCAGCGCCTCAAAAGCCACAATTTTTTGGGAACGTCGGCGCGGGGTGAAGTCGCGGGATACGGGAAATGACGCTACCCAGACAATAGCGGCGTCTGCGACAACCACAGGCCAGCGATGTCGCTGACTTCGTGGAATTTTTGCACGCTGGAACAGCTTTTTGAGCTTTCCTGCAGGCCAGCCCGCCGGTCGATAGTAATCTCCGGGTTTCCAGTTTCGAATTCTAACACAGGCCCCAACGCGCCCACCATCCACGAGAACGCGGTGAGCATGTGCGGACGCCCCCTCGGGCGGAACGATTTCGGCGCGGAACATGAAATTGGCTTCAGGAATCCAAACCTCGCCCGGAATCGGCAATTCGTGCTCGAATTCGGGCGGCCGGACGGCCGCGGGCCTGAAGACAAGGTTGGAGAACTCCCGCGCCGCCTCGACGCCGCCTGGAAATTGCGCTGTCTTTCCGCTCTTCCCCGGCTGCGACAGCGCGCGCGCGTTTTCGATGTGTTCGAACCGGACGTCCTCCAGCGTGCAACCGGCCTCGCGCAGCGCCGCGCGAATGACTCGACGCGCAAGAGCCGGAGGAGCATCGTGAAGCGCCGCTGCGTCCAGAGCGAACTCGCCAGGACGCGGCACGCCGTGCTCCCTCAGCCATCGTTCGGTGAAAATACGGAGCCACGCGTCTTCATCCTCCAAGACCTCGATTGTTCTGGAGAGAGTTTCGGCGAGCCGGGGATTGAAAAGAACCGCCAGCTCCGGGATGACATGCAGGCGCAGCCGATTGCGTGAAAACGAAACGTCGAAGTTCGTGGCATCGGTCCGCCACGATTGACCTACGGATCTCAGATAGTCCTCAATCTCACGCCGGCTTGCTTCGATTAACGGCCGAATGGTCTGACCGCTGACTGGCGCCATGGACGTCAAACCCTCCGGCCCCGATCCACGAAACAGATGCAGCAGAAACGTCTCGACGCGGTCGTCTCTGTTGTGAGCCAGGGCTAGCTTGGAAAACCCGTGCTCCTCCATGGTCGCCCGGAAGAATTCCTTCCGTGCGAACCGGCCCGCCGCCTCCAGGTTTCCGCCGCAGCTGCGGACATCGACCTTGCGCAAGAAGAAAGGAAGATGGAGCGTCTCGGCCAGGCGGCAGGTGAACTCCGCATCCTGGTCGGATTCGATTCCGCGCAACCCGTGATTCAGATGAGCGACTGCTACCGGATAACCGAGTTCCTTTAGAACGAGCGCCAGCGAGACCGAATCGGCCCCGCCGGAAACCCCGGCCAGAACTCGATCTCCGGTCGCAAGCATGCGATGCTTCTCGATCGTGGCTTGAATCTGACGTAGGAATGGGGCGCCCAACGTTGTCATGCCGGCGGACGGACTCGAACCGTCGATTTAAGGATTATGAGACATCGCGAACATTGATACAACGGACGTCGCTGAGGGGTGTGGAGCGCTGCAGGGCGCTAATGACGCGGCTTTGCCGCGATCTATGGGTTCGTTGCGCGTGGGACTTCGATCTTGAGCTGCCCGCCCTCAATCCACTTGCCTTCGAATCTCTGCAGCATCTTCCCGTACTCGTATCGGATATCCCAGAGCATCTTGAAAAGCGCGGGGTCCTTTTCCGGCAGCTGGAAAGCGACGTCAACATTCGCGATCACGCTCACCCTTGCTCCGCTGCGATAGGCCGGCGAGAATCGCCAACTCTTCAAGGCGGTCAGCGCACTTTCATCGAGACCGAAGCCAAGACCTTTCACCACGCGCCGAACCTTGAAGCCGCCGTCGAGATCAAACTCCGCTTCGACTGTCACGACGCCTTCGATGCGGTGAGCAAGCGCTTCAACGGTGTAGCTGGGAGGCGTGTAGTTGAGCAGCGTGGGCGCCGTCATCCCACCGTTGGGAATTGGCTGGATCGAGCCGCCGATGCGGACTTCCTGAAGCCCGGTCCCGGTCGTCGTTGTAGCGAGCCTTGACGTTGTTGCGGCGATCCCCGGAAGGGTGACGAGGGCAATTGCGCCAATCGCGGCGAGCGGTCGAAGCATTGTCGCCTCCTTTGTGTTCCCGAATGTTACTCAAGCTTGCCGAAGTTTCGCAATTGAAGGAAGGCAGCGTTGCGACAGTTGAAATGCTCGCTCTGTGGGAAATCCAGGGTCAGGTAAGCCAATTGGTCGCCGGTCCGAAGGCGTTGATCTGCGATGAATGCTCCGGCATTTGTGGCCGGATAATCACAGAAGATCAAGACTTCCGGCATCTCCGCCGGGAATTCCTGCAGTCGCTTCGCCGATTGTTTTCGTCGCGCCGTCCTCAGGTGAACCGCGCTGCGTCAGAGACGCATCAGTTGATGGACGCTTAGGAGCAGGCCTGATATTGCCAGAAACAACAGCCAGTTGGCTTCTTCTGCGGATAAAGCCGCTTGGCCTGATCCTCCAAGGATTCAAACATGAGAATTCCAATCCTGCAGCGGCGCACGCTTCGAGAAACAGTTGTTCGGCCGGGACGCCCACCGAAACTCGCGAAGTCCAATGCCGGCGGACGGACTCGAACCGTCGACCTAAGGATTATGAGACCTTCGCTCTAACCACCTGAGCTACGCCGGCGTCGCCTGAAGAACAAAGCCATTCTAGCGTGAACGTCTCTTGCGCGCCAACACGACCCCAAGATGCGTCCGTGTGCGCTGGAGTTTGTCGGGGTCTATTGACTACACTCATCGAAGGACATAGATTAAAAACCCTCAGCCGAAATGGCGGAATTGGCAGACGCGCTAGATTCAGGTTCTAGTGGGGGCAACCCCGTGGAGGTTCGAGTCCTCTTTTCGGCATAACAACTTCCGAGCTGCGGCTCGACATCGCTTACTAAAAACCTTAGCAAAAGCGCAGACGCTCTGCCCTCCAGAACCTGCGTATCGTCATAAGCCTCTTCCTTGATCAAATGGCCGTATCGTTCCGTCGTCGTATGGAGTTGTGGCCCATCAGGTATTGGATGCGCCGCAGCGGCACGCCGCGGAGTGCAAGCCAGCTTCCAAATGTGTGACGGAGCGTGTGGATCGTGACGTTCCTCATCGGATCCGGATCACGCAATCCGGCGGTTTTGACCAAATCGGAAAACTGCCGCTAAAGTGATCGAACGTGTCTCTTCCAACCGGAACCGTCGTAGGCATGAAAGACTAAACCCGAAGCCGGACGCCTTCGTTGTTTCATCGAAAGGAGCGGGACCAGCGAATACCGCACGGGCCGGCTTGCTCAGGCCTCATGCGTCTACGAAGGAGCTAGCAAGCATGAGTGGAGTCAATCAAATCACCATCGTGGGAAACGTTGGTCTCCGCCGGAACTGAGTTACGCACAGAAGGATGATGCGGGTTCCAGGGGAAAGACCTTTTCGCTGTGCAGGATCTCGCTCGCATACGCCAGACACGCACGAACATCGTCAGCCTTGAGCGTTGGGTAGCTGTCGAGAAGTTGCTGTTGGGTCCAGCCCGCAGCCAGGAGATCGATCCTCCCTATCTCGGTGGATAGCACAACGCGAGGCATAGAACTTAAACTGCAGGTGTGAGTACAAGCGTTACATACCGGCATTTGGAGGCACGGCCGGCATCCCTCTACCGTCAACTCTTCATCAAAGGCACGCGGATTCGCGCCGAACTGATTTATTGGGCGCATATCAATGCCGAAGAGCCAAGGACTGCCCAGGAGCTTGCGGCGGATTACGATCTACCGCTGGACGCCGTGCTCGAAGCCATTGAGTACTGCAAGTCCAATCCCCCGGAGATTGCGGCCGACATCGCGAGGGAAGAAGCGATCATGGCAGCGACAGGACAATCGGATCTTGATTACAAGCACCATCCGCATCGAAAGCCCCTTACGCCGGAAGAGTGGGCGCGCCTGCTCTCTTAATGCTGTTTGCAACTCGAGTTTCATCAGCCAGGTGCGGCGCCGTCTTGGGCGTGGTCCTTAGCCGGCTCATATATTTTCCTGTGCTCCAGGCGGCGATTAACTACGTTGTGAAGAAAGGTCCCGGCGCCTGACCTTCAGCGGCGGCCTTCAATCGAACATCAGCCCACCTCAAGTCGTGTTGCACGAAACGAAGTAGTCCGTCTCCGACGTCCAGGCATCATGGGTCAGTCGAATGACAGTCCCGCCCGCGGCCGGCTGGATGTCGAAGATGAGACGCGTACCGCTCCATTCCTGGCCGGTCTCGCAGATCCATTCGGCGCGTCGTGGCGGCTGGCGGCGTTCGAGCCGCAAGCGTAGGTGGTCCGCCGGTTGTGGAAGCCGAGTTCGACAGCGCCATCCTTTTCCGTAGCATCCGCGGCCCACCATTGCGTGAATCCCTTGACGGTTGAGACGAGCGGATAAATGGTCTCGGGCGCCGCGGCAGCCCGAATCGAGTGGCGAATCGTCGGCATGGCTCTCCCCTTCTATCTCGCGGCGGTCTGTGCACCGGAAATCTGCGCGACTCCATGAATGTCTCGAATACTTCGACTTGCAGCGCCGTGAAGGATACAGATTGGCGAATCTCATTGGGCGCCATCGCCATCTCCTGTGAGGTGAGTCCTGAAACGATTCAGAATGTCGCCCCAACCGCCTTCATACTGATTACACATCGGCGGCGGGCAGGCCTTCATCGACGATCCCGCACAGGTCACAGCCGCGCAGATGGACCGCTGGAGCCGTGAATTCGGCAACTGGGCCATCTGCGGCGGAGTATGCTTCCACTTGTTCGATCAGACGCCTTACGCGTGGCGTAAGATTAAGCCGTGGTCTCGCCGACGGGAAGAGTTCAGCAAACGGGCGGCGTTTGCGCTCCTGTGGAGCTTGAGCGGTCATGACAAGACGGCGACGCATGAGGCTTTCCTCGCACATCTACCCCTCATCGAACGGGAGGCGCGCAACGGACGCAACTTCGTGAAGAAGGCTGTGGACATGGCGATGAGGGCAATCGGCAGCGCAACGTGAAACTGCACGCAGGGCGCCGAAACGGTCGCCGAGCGGCGCGTTCGCCTGACCCTGCCGCCCGATGCTGATCTTTACACACACTTGACACCGCCGGTTGCGGATGAGAATTGAAAATTGATTAGTGAGTAATGATGATGCGCTTGATAGATAAGAACTTGCACGTAGACATCGCAAGGAGCCGCTCGAACCAGAGCCTGATCTTGAAGTCTGGAGAGACCTCTCACCGAAGGGCTCCAGCTCATCTACCAATTGCATTACTCATTAATCATCAATCAGTTCTCATTTTTCATCGTCGCCGACGGTGTCAAGTGTGTGCGCAGATCAGCGCCCGATGGGTGGGGAGAAGCGCCCTCCGGGAGCTGACGAGCCCGGCCGTGCCCCGGCGTGTCGCAGTCCGCGACGACGGTAGCTGATCGGAGGTCTGATGGGAATCGACGCACGTTTCACCAGTCTTGTGGGAGTGACTCTCCCGATCATCCAGGCCCCCATGGCAGGCTGTTCGGATGCGGAGCTTGCCATTGCCGTCTCGGAGGCCGGAGGACTCGGCTCGCTCCCGTGTGGCATGCTGACGCCGGATCAGGTGCAGGCATCATTTCAGACGGTCCGGCAACGCACGAGCCGGCCCATCAACTTGAACTTCTTTTGTCATCGAAGTCCTCGAAGCAACGCCGAGCGTGAGTCGCGTTGGAGAGAGCATCTCGCTCCGTACTACGAGGAGCTTGGCGTGGACGCCTCTACCGACGCAGGCTTCCCCGTCCGCGCGCCCTTCGACGAGGCGATGTGCGACGTTGTGGCGCAACTGCGGCCTGAGGTGGTGAGTTTTCACTTCGGCTTGCCTTCGAAAAAGCTGCTGGAACGCGTGCGCTCGACCGGCGCCAGGATCCTCTCTTCGGCGACGACCGTGGAGGAAGCGCGCTGGCTCGAAGCCGAGGGATGCGACGCCGTCATTGCTCAGGGCGCCGAAGCTGGGGGTCATCGTGCGATGTTTCTTACCGAAAACGTCGCCACGCAGATTGGCACAATGGCGCTGGTTCCGCAGATTGTCGATGCGATCCGAGTCCCGGTTATTGCTTCCGGAGGGATCGCAGACGCCCGTGGAATGGCCGCTGCGTTTGCGCTGGGAGCTTCCGCCGTGCAGATCGGCACGGCGTACCTGAGATGTCCGGAATCGAAGGCTTCGGCTCTCCACCGCAAGGCGCTTCAGGCGGTGGGCGCCGACGAGACCCTGCTGACCAATGTCTTGACTGGCCGGCCGGCGCGGAGCATCGTGAACCGGCTCATCCGCGAGCTTGGACCAATGAGTGAGCTCGTTCCGGATTATCCTCGTGCAGCCGCTGCCCTGGCGCCGCTCCGATCCAAGGCGGAGAGTCAAGGGTCGTCGGACTTCTCGCCACTGTTGTGCGGACAGGCTGCGGCGCTGTGTCAGGAAATTCCCGCCGGTTCGCTGACAAAGAAGCTCGCGGATGAATGTTTCCGTTTGCTGAAACAGCTTTCGGCGTAAGTTAATGCCCCGGCCATGATTCTCAACATCCACCCTGGCCAGAAACGAGTTTGTTCCGTGGCTGGCCGCGACAGGCGAACTGGCCTATAGGCCCGATTGTCCGCCGGCGCGGGACTACTACTTCCAATACTCGTGGATCATTCCGGGGATATTTCGCGCGGGCGCGAAATATCCGGCGACATTTCTGGTTTGGGACTCCGTACAAAGACAATCCCGACGTCAGACTTCTCCTGGCGTTCTGGAATAACGCAAGACGGGGAAAGGTCCACGCTCTGTTTGTTGCGAACGGAATGGCCCGGCCCACGGATCTCACCGCGCCGTTGGCGGTCTATCGTCACTCTGACGTCCATTTGGCGGGGCGGAGCGTCTGCGCTGACCGGAAGTTTGGACCCAATTACGTGAAACTCCGCACGCCGCTGACGAACATCCGCATCACCACCTTCGTCTGCAACGAGACGGAGGTCAAGGTCATCGATCCCAACAAATCGGAGATCATTGACACGTTTGGCTGCAGCGTCCAGGAAGTATACGTTTGACCGCATCTACAACCGGGTGCTCTTGGGATGAATTGACGGTGCGGTGTTTTGCGAATGTGCAGCAACGTCCCAATCCACGTCCGTAGCGCCCGATGGCGGCGTCCGGATGGACTGAACTTCGTTCAAAGCATCGGCCGAGAAAAGCCACGGTCAGCAATCCGTACGTATTCGGCTTCCGGGTGGTCCCTTACCTCCTCCAGCCTGGCTCCCGGGTTCCCAGGGCTTCACAGTGTGGATGGACCACACTCACCGGAACACCTCGACAACTTCAGCCACGACGTGCACCGCGTCTTCGTCCTCGGCAGTAAGGACGATTGGTTCGAATGCAGGATTGTTGGGAAGCAGCGTGATTTTCGAATGACGCCAGGTTCCATCAGGCGCCACAGTCTTTTCGCTCTGGTAACGCTTAACCGTGTACCGTTCGCCGGTCTCTGGGTCTTTGTCATCTCTCATCTGAACGAGGACGGTGCGACCTTGGCGAGATCCCTCAACCGGGGATGAAAAGAGGCAGTACGAACCATCGGGAATCGCGGGCTCCATGGATCGTCCTACAACCTGGGCCACAAACATCCCCGGGCGCAATCGGCGCTGGCCTTCGATTTCGACCCACTCCCAATTTCCATCCTCGACGATCTGAGGATCACTGAAAGCTCCGGCAGCGGCCTTGAGCGGAACGAGCGGCGCACACGTGACGTAGCGGTCTTCCGGGCGTGGCTGAACGATTCGCAGATGAAAGCCACGCGGTCGAGCTTGTTCCGCAACCCAAGCCTCCGAAAGCACAGCCGCCTGTTCGAGAACGGTTCGCGTGGCCTGCTCTTGCTTGTCCGGTGGATAGCCGTACCTGCGCAGAACGCGTTTGACGAGCACGCGCAGATTCGCACGGACATTCTCACGAACGGTCCAGTCAATCGCGACGTTCTTCTTGACCGTTTCAACCAATTCCTGCGCGATTGTTTTGAGCGTCGGCGCTCCCAGCACTTTCACGGCGCTATCATTTGTTTCCAGGGCGTCGTAGAACGCCAGTTCTTCGTCCGAAAGTCCGAGTTCCTGGCCGCGTGCATCGGCTTCGCGCATGTGCTTCGCAAGCGCGATCAATTCCTCGATCACCTGCGCAGTTTCGATGGCGCGATTCTGATACTTCCGAATGGCTCGTTCCAACAGCTCCGCGAACGACCGGGCCTGAACAACATTCCTTTTCGAGCGGGTTTTGATTTCACCCGAAAGCAATTTCCGGAGAAGTTCGACGGCCAGGTTCCGCTGCGGAAGACCACGGACCTCGGAGAGAAACTCGTCCGAGAGGATCGAGATGTCGGGTTTCTTTAGACCAGCGGCCGTAAAAATGTCTACGACCTCCCCCGTAGCAACAGCTTTCGAGATGATCTGACGGATGGCATGATCCAGTTCTTCATCGGTCTTCCGCTCTCCCGGCCCGCCTTTCGCAAGGACGGCGCGGACTGCCTGGAAGAACGCGACATCATCACGAATCTGCAGTGCTTCTTCATGGGGCACAGCAAGAGCAAAGGCTTGTGAAAGCTCCGTCACGGCACGGAGCAACCGGTTCTTGCCGTCCGGCTGCTTCAGGATGTGCTCCTGTGCGAGCGGCAACAGAGACAGGCGTTCTCGGGGTGCGCCGCCGGCCCAACGCGACCAATTGAACCCTTGAAAGAGGCCCATGCAGACCTCGTATTTCTCCAACATGAGTGCAACGGCTTCCGCCTGATCAATTGCCGTCTTCCCGGTTCCGCCGCTCTCCGTATATATGGCGAGCGCCTGCTTCAGTTCGTCAGCCAAACCCAGATAATCGACCACGAGGCCGCCCGGCTTGTCCTTGAACACACGATTGACGCGCGCGATAGCCTGCATCAGTCCGTGGCCGCGCATGGGTTTGTCGACGTACATCGTGTGCAGGCTGGGCGCATCGAAGCCGGTCAGCCACATGTCGCGTACGATGACGAGATTGAACGGATCTTTCGGGTCGCGAAAGCGCAGGGCAAGCTTTTCGCGCCGCTCCTTGGTGCGTGCATGCTCGGAGACGCGAGGGCCTTCAGAGGCATTACCCGTCATCACGACTTTGACCGCGCCCTTGTCGTCCTCGGCGTGATACCACGACGGCCGTAAGCGGACGATCTCATCATGAAGATCCATCGAGATCCGCCGGCTCATGCACACGACCATGGCCTTGCCTTCCATTGCGGCCAGTCGAGTCTCGAAATGAGAAACCAGATCGCGGGCGATGAGCTTAATGCGATTCTCAGATCCCACAACGGCTTCTAATTGCGCCCACTTCGATTTGAGCTTTTCCTTGCGGTCAATCTCCTCGCCTTCCGTAGCTTCTTCGAACTCCCGATCGATCGTCGGGCGCTCCGAATCCTTTAGTTCGAGCTTCGCGAGACGGCTTTCGTAGTAGATCGGCACGGTTGCGCCATCCATGACGGCCCGCTGGATATCGTAAACGCTGATGTAGTCGCCGAACACGGCGCGCGTGTTCGCGTCCGTCTTCTCAATCGGCGTGCCTGTAAAGCCGATGAACGAAGCGTGTGGAAGAGCGTCGCGCATGTGACGGGCAAACCCGTCAATGAAGTCGTACTGGCTTCGATGGGCCTCATCGGCGATCACCACAATGTTCCTGCGCTCCGACAAAACCGGATGACGGTCGCCCTTTTCTTCCGGAAGAAACTTCTGAATTGTCGTGAACACCACGCCGCCGGACGCAACGCTAAGTTTTAACCGAAGATCGGCGCGACTCTCCGCCTGAACTGGGGGTTGACGCAAAAGTTCCCGGCACCGCGCAAACGTGCCGAACAATTGGTCGTCGAGGTCATTTCGGTCCGTCAGAACGACGATGGTTGGGTTTTCCATCTTCGGATGAAGGATCACGCGCCCTGCATAGAACGCCATCGTCAGGCTCTTTCCGGAACCTTGCGTGTGCCAAACCACACCCACGCGCCTATCGCCGGCCAGCGCCGCGCGGAGAGTCTCCTCCAGAGCCGCGTGAACAGCGTGGAATTGATGGTAGCCCGCCAATTTTTTGACCAGTACTCCCCGTCCCATCTCTTCAAAGACGACGAAATATCGGATTAAGTCGAGGAAGCGCCGTTTTTCAAAAACACCCTCGAGCACGACCTGCAATTCGGAAAGACCGGCGGCGTCATCCTTCCCGGTGATTGTCCGCCAGGGTTTGAACCATTCTTTGTCTGCAGCGACGGCGCCGACACGCGCTTGCACGCCATCGGACGCGATGAGAGCGACGTTGGCTGCAAACAGCGATGCGATTTCCGCCTGATACGTTTGAAGCTGCCTGAATGCTGTCCAGACGGTGGCGTTCTCGTCAGCGGGATTCTTGAGCTCGATGACCGCAAGCGGCAGCCCGTTGACGAACAGCAGCACATCCGGGCGGCGTGTGTGTTGTCCGTCCGATACGGTGAACTGGTTTACGGCGACCCAACTGTTATTGCTGGGATCGTCGAAATCCAGAACTCGCGCTTGCGCTCCTGCGATGGAACCGTCGTTGCGCCGATACTCGACTGTGATGCCGTCCACCAGCATCCGATGGACGATTCGGTTTCTTTCGACGAGGAATGGGGCTTCGACGCGAGTGACTTTCCGAAAAGCCTCTTCGAGCGCTTCGGGAGGCAGCGCTCGATTAAGGCTGGCGAGGGCCTGGCGCAGCGAATCTTCCAGGACGACATCGCGGTAGCCCGGATCGCTCCGAACAATCTCCGGACCGGATAACACGTCGTAGCCGAGGTTCTCCAGCCACGCCAGTGCGGCATCTTCGACCTCTGACTCCGTAAATCTGGCCATAGAACGGCAATCTAGGCGGGAATCCAGAGCGAGTCAAATAGGTTCTCAGTTTGCGGGTTGGAGCCACCCAAGCTCGGTGAGCCGGACCCACGCTGCCGAAACCTGTTCGGGGCTCATCAGTCTCGCTTTGCGGGTGCTCCACGACTGAATCGCGCGTAGGGCTGTTTCTGGACTGGACGCGGCATGCTCCCGTGCTGCGACCCAATGGACGGTTGCCAAAAGTTCCATGCCCAAGGGAGTTTCGAAGCCTTCAATGAGCTGTGCTACACGATCGAACCGCGACAAGGTTTCGGGATGTTTCTTTAGAAACACAGCCGCTTCCTCTGCCGCTCCAGGTAGCAGGTGGATGGGGGTGTCCGGCTTGTTCTCGCCAGCGCCGTAGCCAGTAATAAAGTGCCCTTCCAATTTTTCAAGAACGTGCCGCAAGACGTCTGCATAGGGGCCGTAGTGGTGCTTCACGAAGTCGACACGGGGGAAATCCTCGCCGGCTTCTTTTAGGAAGTACACCAGCTTTTGAATTTCCAGCAGCGAGATCGGGTAGTCAAAACCGGGTACCAGGTATCGGTCGATCAAGCCAATCACAGCGGCTCGGCCTTGAGTCATCCGGGGTCGTGCCGTCCGATTTTTCATTGCCTCCGGCTTTGGCGCACCTTTCGGTTCAAAAACCATCCATCGCACATCCGGAGCGAGCGCGAAGGCGGCGCGCATTCGAGGGAGAACATCGGTCCAATTAAGCTCGCCATTGCCGCAGCCGAGGGGCGGAACGGCGACAGAACGAATCTTCAGGCGTTGAACATCCTTTATAAGGGCATCCAATCCCGCTTCGATGTCTGCAATTCGGGATTTGCTGCGCCAGTGACGCTTTGTAGGGAAATTGATGATGTAGCGGGGAAAGGTCAGGGTGCTACGGTCGAATATGAACATGCGTCCTGGTTGGACTTCTCTAGCATCGCAGGCCTTGCGGTAAGCCTCGTAGTTCTCCGGATATGCTTTACGAAACTGTAGGGCTATTCCTTTACCCATGACGCCTTCCGTGTTGACCGTATTCACCACAGCTTCGACATCTGCATCCAGTAAATTGCCTTGCGTAATTTCAATCATGTTCTTTTTTCAATAATACCAGTCCCGCCGAACAGTGACCTGTGGCCTGTGATCAGCTTCTGTAATAATCCTCTGAACCTGTTCGGCGACGGTGTTGTTGATCACCGCAATCCCGGTGATTGCAGTCCACGGACACCAGTCGTGAAGGAGAAATTCAGCCTGGCGCCTCTCTTTAGTTTCCGTGTTGCCGCCCCACTGACGCAACGGCATAACTTGCCAGTCGATCTTCTCCAAAGCGTCCAACGACGCAAACTGCTGCGCATAACCGAGGTCCGCATGACGGTCTGTAAAGAACCAGGGTCTACCGGTTGCGACGGCTGTCTGAATGGACGACACGAGGTGAATGATCTGTGACTGACCTCCCGAATAATCCTGATGCCCCTGGGAAACGACATAAAGCATTACAGACCGAGAACAAAAATTGAACGGCACGTACTGCCCCAACGTACCGCCGGCGGCGACCAGAACTGGTCTCTTCATTCGCCGGTCTTTGATGTGGCTGTAGCCGATATTTGTGGTGGCGATACCTCTTGCTATCCTTTGGGCGTCCGACCACAGGCATCCGTCAGCCACGATCTGGGAGAGATTGTCCAGATGCGTGATGTGATAGATTGCGGGATCGTTCATTGATCTCGTGCTGACTTGGATATTCTGCGGCTATTTTTTCCTAGCACGTCGTTGAATCCAAATATCGTCCAGGCTCTGCGTCTTGAGCGCTTCGCGGATCACATCCAATGCTTTTGGGGAATAGCGTTTGTGGAGTTGGCTGCCGAGCTTGAATTCCTTATAGCATTCCGTGTTCGTACGCAACCCAAGGTGCTCCACGACAGCAATAACCTTCGGTATTGATGCGCCGAGTTTCTCGGCGAGTTGTCTTGCTCCCAGGCTGTAGAAGTCCAGTTCGTTGATACGTTTCACGGCGACAACGGAAGCGCCCGGCGTGCCCTCGGCGACCAACTGAATCGGTATGCCTTCCTTCTTCGTCAGTCGAAGAGACAGGCTAGGCCCGACACCTTCCGACTTAATTTCCACCGCTGAAACGCCCTTGAATACGTCTGTCCAGATCTTTTCTTGTAAAACCCCTTTCGCTATCTTCCGTAGATCCGAATCGCTGGGCTGACCCTTTTCGCCTCGGATCGTCGCGTCGAGAATCGCGAGCGGTCGCAACCTTGCCATGGCTTCAATCCGGCGACGCTGGCCGGGGCGAAGCAGTTTCTTGATCTCTGACACCTCCGATTCAAAGAGGGTTGCCAGCTCGGTCGGCGGTGACGTTGATACTGGGAGCACTCGAGTTGGAAGACGCCCGGCGAGTTCCTGCTTGAACACAGTCTTAAGCAGATCGCGGAATAGCGTAACTCCAGATTGAACGTGGACGTAGAACTGGGCCTCGGAGATATCGAGTAAATGATGCTGTGAGGCATCCCGCAGGCCATTGATAGTTTGGAGAACCAAGGCTTGTTCATCCGTGAGGAACTTGATCTTTCCATCATTCAGGGATCGCCTTACACAAGCGTCGAAGCCGATGGTCTCCTTCGCGCGCTTGTCACGAATCCGCCCGCCGCGATGGACAATTGCGGCTTTGAGCAGCATTTCGAATGCATGATCGAGCTGAATGAGCGTGCTACTCACGCGTCCTCGGTCGCTAGGCCTGTTGAACAACTCGATACTCAGGACCAGCGAGTCACACGCTTTTCCGAGTAACAGTTTCGCCTCACGTTTCATACGACGTAATCTGTCACCATGCGCTCAGCATCATTGATCCGTAGCTCACCAGAGATAAGCCTCGGGAGAAGCGTGTCGCGCAGTAAGGTGAGTACGCGATTCTGTTGGATAGCCACTCTCGCCTTGGAGAAAAACGGTCTGACCGCTGTGCCGAACGCAGCCGCGACTTCCTTCGATGGCGCCGCCAAGAGATAGTGGGATAGTGATTCGACTGCGACTCGTTGGCGGCCGCTCGATCCCGTCATGCTCTGAATCGCAAATTCGCGGAATTCGTCGCTGCGCGCCAAGCAATAGGCAAACTCCTCCGGCAAACGGCCCTTGGGCCGAAAGACAATGAATTCCGTGGAACCCCATCCGACTTGTCCTGCCTCTAGGAAATCGACGTATGCAGTCTTCCCATTTTCCAGGCATGGTGTAATCCGCGCCACCAATGTATCGCCGTTGATGAAACGCATCCCAGAACCAAACGGGCGTCCAACGACGACATCCGGTGAATGACCTCGCGTCGGCATGTTCGACATATCGAGATATGGTGAGACTTGTCCCTTTCGCAACGAACGTCTGGGATTCACATCGATTAGATCTGGCAAAGACGCAACCCACCATCCAGCCGGAATTTCTCCCAGTTCGGATTCTTCCAAGCGGTCGGGGAAGAGGTCGACGAGGGGCTTGGGCAGGCCGGAGTCACGGCCCTCCGCCTTGGCGCGGACGGGATCGAAGTCCACGAACCACGACTTGAAGAGAGCCCGCGCCATCGCTTCCAGCGTCTGGTTCATCCGCCGGTTCAGTTCGATCTTGTCGTCCAGCGTGCCGAGGATGTGGGCAATGGCTCGCTGTTCTGTAGGGTTCTCAGGAGCCAACACTTCCAGAGATTCGATCATGCCCTTTGTTAAAGCGTTTCTAGTTCCTCCGGAGCCTGCCCAGGACAATAGCTTGCTTTGCATCTCCGGTGTGACAAGAAGATAGCGGAGAAACCGCGAATCGAGCTTTTTTGGATCGGGACGGACTATAGCAACGTGCTGATTCACGCGCGCCGGCAGGACTTTAGGATCGACTTGACATACGCGCGCAACCGAGTCGCCGGTGATATTCAAAAGCACGTCCCCGAGGCAAACCTCGACGTTTGTTAGCTGAGAAGCGTGCTGTTCGTCGATATACGCTAAGCCATCGTGATGGAAACCGTCGTTGTATACATTTTGACTTCGTATTAAGGCGTACCGCCCCTTCTCAACATAAACCCCACTTCCGCCTCTCGGTGTTGCACCGCTTCCGATCTTCATGCAAACATCGCCGAGGCGTATTGAGATCCAACTGCCGCCACATCCACGGTCCTTCCGGTACGTCTCTTTGGTTGGCGAAGTAGCCTCGTTGCTGGATCGTTTTCGATTCACGCGTGCTTCTCCTCCGGCTCCTCGAACAGCCGCAGATATGGGTCGAAGCGGAAACGGCGGTTTCGGGCGTAGCCGGTGATTTCGCGTAAGAGCCCGGCGTCCACCAGCCGGTTGACGATGTTGTTGGCAGCCTGCATTGTGATGCCGAGCCACTTGCGGACTCTCGCTACGTTAACGATTGGGTGATCGAAGAGTTGATCCATCACACGATGTCCGTTGGCTGCGGCCTGGCCAAGCGGGCCGTGATGCGGGCCCGGTATTCTTCGCGCATGCGAAGAATGGCGGCGGCGGTTTCAGTGGACTCGCGGTTCACTTCGACGACGCCGCGCAGGAAAAACGCAAGCCAGCTTTCCCAGTCTCCGAGGGCGCGCACCGCCTGCAAGCGCTCGTAATACTCGGCGCGGCGCTGCCTAAAGTAATGCGACAGATACAGCACGAGACGCGCGAGGAGCTTCTTCTCGGTCAGCAGGAACGTGATGAGCAGCCGGCCATTGCGTCCGCTGCCATCGAGGAAAGGATGAATGGTTTCGAACTGGGCATGTGCGAGTCCGACCTGAATCAACGCCGGTGGAGCGTTCTCCATGTGCAGGAAGCGCTCCAAATCCGACAGCGCCTGCGGCACTTCGTGCGCCGGAGGAGGGACGAATATAGCATCACGCAGCGAGCAGCCGCCCGGCCCGATCCAGTTCTGCGTCGTGCGCAATTCACCGGGGGTAAGCCGGCCGCCGCGCGCGCCCTGCATCAGTTTGGCGTGAATCTCGCAGAGGAGACGCGCAGAAACGGGAATCCCGGCGAGACATTCGAGGCCGTGATTCATGGCGCTGACGTAATTGACCACATCGCCCACGTCGGAAGGGGCGTCCGGATCGTTCAGGCTGGCCTCGGCGGCAAGCAGATTCTGCAACGAACTTTGCGTTCCCTCGATCTGGCTCGAGAGCACAGCTTCCTTGCGCACGTACATATAGACAAACAAATCGGGATTCGGTAGGGTCACGACCGCGCCGTCCAGACGGCCGAGGGCGTAGTCGGCTTCCGAAAGCAAATCGCGCAACGGCAGCCCCAGGTCTATTGGAGGATCCGGCGGGAGAGGCGACGGGATGAAGGCGCGATACCCTCTGGACTGCACCACATAACGACCTGCGCGTCCTTCGTTTCCTCCGGCAGGATGGATCATGGCTGGGATCTCGCTTCCATAGTAAAGAACCCGTTTATTATGGACGCGACTCTGTCCCATAGTAAACGTCGCGTTTAATATGCGTGCGATTTAGTTCCATAGTATACGCTGCGTACACTATGGACGCGATTGGACTCCATACTGCACGCAGCATTCACTATGGGTGCTTCGCCGCAACCCTTATTCTTCTCCAATCGTTTAATAGGGAAACCGCTTATTAAACGGAAAGCCGCCAGCCGTTAATAAGAAGCTTCACTCCCCAAAGCCGAGTTCCTTCAGGTTTGCCGCGATGGAGGCGTCCAGCTTCGCACCTTCCGCCTGCTGCTCGCGGAGTTGCTTTGCAAGCCGGCGCATCTTTTGAGCAAACGGCTCCCCATCGTCTTCCGCCGCCTGTGCGCCGACGTAACGGCCGGGCGTGAGCACATGGCCGTGCTTGCGGATCTCCTCGATGCCGGCATCGAAGCAAAAACCGGGGACGTCTGCGTATTCCCCGGCGTTTCGGTCGCCCCGCCACGCATGATACGTCCCGGCGATTTTTGCGATCTCCTCGTCGGTCAGTTCCCGGTGAACGCGATCGATGAGCGTTCCCATCTTGCGGGCATCGATGAACAGCGTTCGGCCGCGGCGGTCACGAAACCGGCCATTCCGCTTGTTGCGGGCGAGAAACCACAGACAGACGGGAATCTGCGTCGAATAAAAAAGCTGACCCGGCAGGGCGACCATGCAATCCACAAGGTCGGCTTCGATAATCTTCTTCCGGATTTCGCCTTCGCCCGATTGGTTTGACGACATCGATCCATTGGCAAGCACGAAGCCCGCAATTCCCGCCGGGGCGAGGTGATAAATGAAATGCTGGACCCAGGCGAAATTGGCGTTGCCGGCCGGAGGCGCGCCGTAGACCCAGCGTTTGTCGTCTTTCAGGAGATCGCCGCGCCAGTCGCTGTCGTTGAATGGCGGATTGGCCAGCACGTAATCCGCCTTGAGATCGGGATGCCGGTCGTTGTGAAACGTGTCGCCGTGCGCGATCTGAGCGTCGATGCCCCGGATTGCGAGATTCATTTTCGCCAGACGCCAGGTCGTGTAGTTCGATTCTTGCCCGTAGATGGAAATGTCGCCGAGCCTGCCGCTGTGGGCTTCGATGAACTTCTCGCTCGACACAAACATTCCGCCGGAACCGCAGCAAGGGTCGTAAACCCGTCCCTTGTATGGCGCGAGCATCTCGACCAACACACGCACCACGCGGGAAGGCGTATAGAACTGTCCGCCCTTCTTGCCTTCGGCGCTTGCGAATTGGGAGAGGAAGTATTCGTAGACGCGTCCGAGAATGTCCTTCGCGCGGTCGGCGGGGCTGCCGAGTCCGATATCGCTCACGAGATTGATGAGTTGACCGAGCCGCTGCTTGTCCAGCCCTGGCCGGGCGTAATCCTTCGGTAGGACGCCCTTCAGCGACGGGTTATCGCGCTCGATGGCAGCCATGCCGTCATCGACGATCTGGCCGATTTCCGGTTGCGGCGCCTTTGCCTTCAGATGCGCCCATCGCGCTTCCTTCGGAACCCAGAAGATGCTGGCGGCCCGGTACTCGTCCGGGTCCTCCGGATCGGCGCCCTGGGCCTTTTGCGTGACGAGTTCTTCGCGCTTCGCTTCAAAGGCGTCCGAGATGTACTTCAAAAAAATCAGGCCGAGGACGACATGCTTGTATTCCGCCGCGTCCGTATTGTTGCGAAGCGCGTCGGCGGCTTGCCAAAGCTTGGCTTCGAAACCGAGGTTCGCTCCGGTGTCGTTTGCGTTTTCTCGTTTTTTGGCTCTTACTTTCGACATCATCTCGATCACCATTCTTCAAGTCCCAGCCCTGCCCGCTGCTGCATGATTATGCATTTCAGTAGCCTGGAGTAATCGGGTTTTAACGTATGTCATTCCGACGGTGGTTTGGCTTGCCACAACCCGGTGGGGGAAATCGTCCACGGCAGCACCGTATCGACCATCGATCCTGGCGCCCACAGCGAACCTGCTATACGCTGCACACCCGGCTTGCCGTAATCCCATCCGGCGAGCGCTTCCCGCTGGCCGCGAAGTCCGGCCGGCACGGTCTCGCCCTGGGCATGAGCGAGCAGGAACTTCGATTCAACGGAGGGCTCGGTGTCCGCAAGCCTCGTAACGCATCGGAAAACATCCGATACGGGAGTCCATTCGATACGTCGCAAACGGCCAAGGCCGTAACGCGTATCGCCACCAGCTGCAATGTTCTGGACCGCATCGAGGCCCGGCGCGTCCTGCCTCAAAAACACATAGCCGCTGAGGGCGACCGCGCCGCCGGAGTTCCCATCACGTTCACGCCAACATGTGTTCATGCACTCCGTCTCGCGCAACGAGCCTTCGGCTGCCGTATCCGACGATGGATCAATAGCAGTTGACGGGCGCGTGCCAAGAAGCCGCATGCGCATCGTCCGCTCGTCGATATCTTTCCGGTTTGCAGTATTATCTTCCCTCCGCCAGACGAGCCCTTTCGACGTTTCGAATCTCGGCAGCCACACGCGCCAGGATTTTCCGTCAGGTTCAGCCGGGTAGAAGTATGTAAATCGGGCTCTTTCCTGAAGAATTCGGCCCAAGGATTCATACTCGGGAAATGCTCCGGCCTGACGTTGTGCAAGATCTGCCGTCACCGCACCCCAGAAGGCGCGAGCGGTGAGGTACAAGCGGCAGCGGTTTAGACTTCCGGCAGGCGAGGTCCCCACGTAGAGCGGCGCTTCGAGAAGCCAGGTCCACCGGAAGAGCGACCAACTCACGCCTTTCCTCCGTTGGAGCTTTTGGCGTGGTAGCGGCCGTAAACCAAAGACTGTCGAAGCAAGTCCCATGCGAAGAGGAGCTTGTCGAGATCTTCGGCAAGCTTGTGAAGGGTTGTAAGCGGCTTACCCGCTTCGAGGAGAGCCATGTTTTCAAGGAATTGGGCGCATCTGCTGCTCACTTTCTTTCCGTTATCGCCGGCGCGCGCCTCCAGGAAAAGGAAGAATGCGTAGACGCCCTGCTCTTCGAGCACAGAAAGCCCATCCGTCAGCGTTTTCTCCCCCACGTTGTCACCAGCCAATGCGCTACCGAGTTCCGCGCACTTGAGGTCGAGATTGTCCATCACTTCTCTCCGGATTAGGAAGTGGCCGGCGTGGCCGAGCTAGGCGTTGGGAGCACTCGGAGCCGACCCATGCCGCGAGTTCCCATACCGCCGATACCAAGATGCTCGAAATAGGTATGCGTCGCGCTCACAACGGTGAACACCTCATCGAATGTCTTGACAGTCGTTGCTTTCGAACCGCCAACTTTGAAATGGGCCGGATTGCGGCACGTGACGTCCCACATCAGAATCGTTGAGCGCGGCAGCGCTTCGTAGGTGAAGAGGGCTCCCTTCTCAGCATCCGCCGCGCCTGTTGCCGGATCGATCGAAACGGACGTTCGCGTTTCGAGGTTGCTGTTCACGACGTGGCTGAATAACTTGTCGGAAAGGATTCCCATGCGTTCTGCGACGTACGCAGGCGCCGCAATGTTTTGGATCGCTTGCTGCGCTTTGTTCCATTCATTGGATTGCTCCACCGGGAGCAGAAGCCAGCCAAGGTTCAACGGCTGCGACGGTTGACCGCGGTAAAGCACATTGTCAGAAAGGTCGGTCTCCATTCCGGCAAGCCGTAGGGCTGTAGGACACGTCAGCCACACAGGGCCTTCCCGCGTGGCAACCGGAAAAAGCAGGACGTGCGCATCGCTGAATGCGGCAAGACCCGCGAATCCCCCCTGTCCTCCCCTGGCAAAGCCGAATACCGTGCAGATTCGACAATCGGCGGAGCCGCAGTGTCCGCCGGTTCCTCCGTTCGAAGACGCCTGCCCTTGACCCGCGCAGTCCGGATACTTGCTGTATTCCATAGCTGCGTACGCACGGCAGACCCCAGCAAGACTGGAACCCGGAATTTTAGGAATCCGTGTCACCGGATCCCGCACAATCGAGAGGTCCACGCGTCCGAGACGCGCGCCACCCGTACCCACATGGATGGGATCGACGGCGAGTCCACAAACCGGATAGCGCTGGAAGCTATTCGCCATGGTTCACCTCCACTTTCTCTTTGAGCAGCGACAGATGCCACTCCAGGGACCACCGCAACGTTCCGCCTGCTGCGGCTTCCACGAGCGTCTCCAGCGCGGCTCCGGAAATCCCTAGACGTCGCCCAAGCACGGCCCGTGCAAGATCAGTCCACGCTGCTTGGCCGCCGTCGAGCCAGCGGCCTTCCGAATCGCGCCATGCCGATTCGCGCTGGTCAAGCTCCGACCATGCGTCGCGCAGCGCCGACAGACTTGGAACCCGGCGCGTTAACAGAGTCCATGTGTCCTGCATGCGCTGGAAATCCGAAAGCGGCCGTACCTGCGCAGGCTCGAACCGGCGGGCCGCCGTGTCCATAAACACCCACGCAACATCACTGGGTTCGACGAGCACGCCGTCACCCCGGCGCAGATCAAGGGCGTGCCGGTACACCTGACCTGCTGGATGTTGAAAATCGCGCGGATTGCGAAGAGTGCGGTCTTCCACTCGGAAATAAGCGTAGAAGACGTCATCCCTCCCGTCAGGAAGCGACGTCGGAACCAGCACGATCTCGCTGCCGCTGCGGTGACGCTCCAAGCCGAGGGCCGTAACGCCGTTTCTTGTGTGTGATTCGGAGACGCGCCACGTCTCGCCCTTTCTCTCGTGTAAAGCTGCCTCCAGGTTGCGCGCGGATTCGACTACGGCCTGAAACGGCATCATGCGCGGAAATGCAACGATGCCCACCCGGAGAGGCATTCGGTCCCAAACCGCGCCAAACTCACTCCGCCATTTCTTGATGGCGGACTCAACGCAAAGTGTCGCGCAATCGAGGGGCACGAGGATGCGGAAGCGCTCGGGACTGCGATCCAGCGGGACGACTGGAGAATATGCTCCAAGCCCGCCAGGCGTTTCGACATCCTGAATGGCGAGCGTTTGCGCCGGCCCATTGTCTCCAATCAACAACAGCTCTTTCCCCTTGAGCTCATTCCCCTCCTCCTCCGCATCAAAACAACGGGCGAGATTGGAGATCGTCACGAACGAGCCGTCGTGATCGCGATACAGAAGGTCGATGGGCTTGCCACGCCAGACCGAGGAATAGGTCTCCCGGTCGAGCCATTTCTTTGCTATCGAAGCGGAATCCGGAGTTACTACCAGCCGCCGGGTGCGCCAGCGATTCGGATGGGCCGCGCTCAACTCCCGGAAGCAAATCAGAAGTTGGTCGAAGAACTCCTCGGCAGTCCGCCAGAAACGATAAACGCGACCAGGCGACGGGAGCTTTCGAAAGAGCTGGTGAACGATCCACCGCGCCCGCTGAGAGTCGTCAAGGGCATTCCATGCGGGCGCTTCGGCGCGATCCTCGACAATCTTTGAGAAGAATTCAGGCCAGTTGGTCTCATGCCGGTATCCTTCCTGAAGGCTCGAAAGCAAAGGATCATTTCTGTTGAACCTCGCGACCTTCGATTCGACGGACGCCGTCAGCGTTTGAAACGGGTCATCCGGTTTGACCGGATTGTCCTGATTGCCAAGCACAGGGTTAAACCGCCGCCATTCCGCGATGCTCTGGGCGCGCAATGTGTCGACATGACTTCCTCCGAGCCACGGTTCCAGGTCGAAGCTGAAAGACAGCAGCGCAACGCGGTCGTTGCCGTCGGCGACCTCAGAAATCCAGATGGTATCGTTCCCGGAGAGAAGCCAATCATCAAGACGCCCTTTGCGCCGCCTGGCACAGACGCTGCAAACGCTTTGCTTTCTTGCATTGTCTGAAAGGGGGGAACGCGTGTTGCCGTTGAACCGCACCCCACATACGGGGCACACATGCCCTTTCTGTTCCGATCCGCTCCCCATTTGCCAGACCCGGTGCAGCGGAATGACGAGTTCCTCGCGGACCTGCCGCAGTCCAGCAGTCATGCCGACAAACGAACGCGTTGATTTCGACGACAGGTGACAGATCGGAGGAGTTTCAAAATCGTGGCTTCTGGCCAGTTCATCGACACACTTCTCGATCTCCGCATGCAACGCCTCGGCATGGGTATCGTCGAGACTGCCCTTGGAATCGCTTTGCGTCGCATCCTGGCGGCGTCCTGGAAAGGTGAATGCCAGCGTCTCATCGTCGCGATAGACGAGCGCGCCAACGGCTAGATCCACCTCAATAAAACGCTGTACTTCTATGAAGAAAGCATTGATGTCCCGCCGGGCGCCGGCCCAGTCTCCGATCTTGACGGCGCGCGCTTCATAGTGGCTCGATCCGAATCCGACAATCAGAATCCGCCACTGCGTCCGCCGCTTCAGGTCCTGCCAGTTTGTTGCTCCGACGAGTGCTGCCCCAGCAACAGCCGCCTTGAAAAGCGCCGCGGCGACATAGGACTGATCCCACAGCGTGACGTCATTGTTAGGCAGCCGAGTCTCAGCGAGTGTGCAGAGGAACAATTCCCGCAACCAACCGTTCTCGCCAATCGCATTCTCACGCCACGTCCACCAAGGCTCAGCGTCACCGGGTGGTGTCGAGCCCAGCCTTCCAAGTTCATCCAGAAGGCGTCCGACTCGATCGAGCAGCATCTCCCGGCCGCGAGAGCCATGCAGCGGCGGCGGATCGGCGACGAGATTGCGCACCGGATGACCAAAAGGCGAGACGAGCCACATGTGTGTGGCATCCTGCCCGAGATAGTCCGAAATAGATTTAGGAAGGTTCTTCTCGATTCCCGAAGCCATCGCGTGTGCTGCTTGAAGCAGTCCGACCGTACTTGCCTGTGACGATCCTTCATCGTATTTCGTCAGAAACTCCACAAGCGCATGAGGCCAAGTCAGATTGCCGGCGCCAGACCGAACCCAGCCGATGCGAGTGCTCCAGTCCGGCGAGAGTGCCTGGTGCCAGTCGTTCGGGTCGTAGTTCACGCCAATACCGCCATGGTGGAGCAGAAAGGCCTGGTTGGCCTTACCAGTCATGTGAAGCCAGCCGATCGCCTCGCAGGCAAGCAATACAGGCCGCGCCTGACGAAGACTCCTAACCAGCCTTGCGCCGTCCGGGTTCGTCGTCATCGGTACTCCGGCTGGAAGAGGGTACCAATCGCAGTCTTCATATCGGCCACTGTTTTGGTGTTCTTGTTGGTTGTCCGGGTAACTAATTCACACGACGTGATCTTGGCAATACCCCAACCGGATGTCCTTTTGGCAGAGAAGCCGTAGACAGTAAGAAGTTGTTCGGCACTGTCGAGCAGCTTCTGCAAGACGTCGGCGCGATCGATATTCGCGCTCATGGGGGAATCGGGCAACGGCGCGTAGAGAAGATCAAGCGTCCCCGGGGTTCCCACCGGGACAACTTCGTAAGTAATCGGTTGCGTGCCAGCTCGCGTCTTGCGGCTATGGGGATTGATCACCTCGAACCCGATTTTCGAGAACCATGTTGGACGGAAGGCGAGAGCGGCGCGCTGAAATTCGCCCTGCTCTTTATCATTGCCGAACAAGTGAGTAACCCAGTCGGGATCATTCCACCCGTCGAATCGTCCGCCTGTTCTTTCGAGGTGCTTTGGCAGGTGCTCTGGCAATCCTTCTTGCATGCGGCAGGCCCAACGCAACAGTCCCTTCCAACTGGCGGCCGACATGTAGGGCGCTGCGAAAACACGGTCCTTACGAACGGGGTTGTCAAGAACATGGAACGAACGGTCATCCTTGGAATACCAGGGCGCACACAACGTGAAACCGATCCGGAGAGCAACCCAATTGTTTTTGAGCGGCTGGGGGCTATTCGCATCCAGATTGAGTTCCCTCGGAAGCCGCAACTCGTCCGCTTGTGCCCGTTTGGAATAACAGTCGCGCGCACTGTTCTTGTGATCGGCGCCTCGCGTAGCGAAAACGGTGCATCCATCGACGAATCCTGACGCGAGTCCTGCCGGAAGAGGGCCAGTCGTCGGACATGCGTTTGCAGACGCGAGATCAGCATAGAAGTCGAATTTCATGGCGTTTTCTCTGCGCCAGTGTTCAGAAGTTCCGACAGAATCGCCGGACCCTTGATGAACTCCTCGTCTTTCAAATCAGGCCAGACTACTCTCAGCCGCGTACGCATCTCGGCGAATGTCACGACGCCAGCTTTCACAAACCCGAAAGTGCGGGGCGGGTCTTTGAAGCTGAAAACCTTCTTGCTCACGCGTTGGTTTCCGGCGAGCCACTTGTCTGCGGTACTGGCGCTGTTGCGGAGGTACTGACCTTGGTTTTTGGGTTCCTTGCGGCCAACAACCCGGTTGAAGGTGCTCCCGTTATTATTCTGTCGTGCGAGATAGCGACGTCGGACTACCCACAACTGCTGTGCTGAAGCCCACGAAAACTCCGCATCATCTACCTTTCGCCACCGTTCGCTGCGGGCGTGTGCGCGAATTGTGTCGGCGGTCATTGCGCGAAGCTTGGGACGTTCCCTAATTTCAAAAATGCCGTAGTCCTTATGATTCGGCCTGTCTTTCCTGTTGGGTTCGTCGGATGGTTTAAAGACTGTCCTGGCGCCAATCGCGCCGTAATCTGCGATCAACCGAAGCGTGACATCGAGTAGAGCCCATTCTTCGTCCCGGACCGGACGCAGACGCGTAAAACGCAAAGAAAAGATGTCGCCAGTCTTGACCCGTTTTTCTTGGATGTCACCGTTGGCCGCCAAGACGTCGAACCGGAACTTACGGGCCCATCCTGTGCAGCCGAAAAGCTCGCAGACGGCGCAATGTTTAATATCCTGACACTTCGTCTCGCTCGGATCACAAGCCCAGCCTCCGAGACCTCGCACGACCACTTCGAACCATGAGCGTATGGAACCCAAGAGCCCCGTCGTGATGAGCCGCTCCTCTTTCCCGTTTGCATCGCCCGTCCAAATCGAAGTGTGCGCCTTGCAGCGCCATATGTATGTTTTGACAAAGGTCATAGCGTAACTCGCAGGAGTTTCTTTCGGCCGGAACTAGTCATCCTGTATTTGATCTTCAAGAATCCGGCGGATCGAGGACGAATCAGGTCCACTTTGTACAGGTCCAGCGCGAAGAGTTCGCGGCGGTTTCCGGTTTTGTTGAATCCTTTCATTCGTTACGATCTTCCGCGATGGAACAGGGATTCTTGTTCGAGCCGAGCGCGATGCTTCATGCGGAATTGCGCCTGGCGATTGAGCGGCTGGATTTCGCCGCAGCGAGCCGGAAGATCGAAGAACTGCGGCGACTCTGGCCGGGAGTGCTGCTGACCTGGGAGCCGGAATTGGTGCGCATGGGACTGAAACTGTCTCGGCGGCGTCCCGACCTCGACACTGGATATGGGTTCTGGAGGACGCTCGAATCCACCTCGGATTCACTTGGCGTTCCCCGTTCTCACACGCGCGCGATGCGCCGGCACTTTTTCTCGCGCCTTCTGGCAGCGAATCGGAGTTTATTTGAGGATTTGCGAACGCCGGAAGGCCGGCCAGTCGGAGATTTCTATCTGCTGGCGGAGCAGCCGAACAACGCGCGACGCCGGTACGAGAAGCAGATTCGGCAGGAGGACGACGGCTGGCAGATCCGTCTGAGCCTGGGGAATTGCGACTTTCGGCTGGGACATGTCCGCGTGGCTCGCTCCAATTATCACTGGTCTTATGTGATGGGACTCCCAGAGGAATCGTGGGATGTCATTGAAGACGGTGAGTTCCTGGCCAGGCTTCGCGATGCCGAAGATCGCGCGTGGGCTTTCCCCGAGCTATGCGCCGACGGCGCCGTGCCGTCGGCTCGGTTCTCCACGAATGCCGAGTTCCTGCAATTCAAGTCCCGATTCGCAGAAGCGCTGACCGAATCGTCTGGCCCCCAACGCTTTTGTCTTTACTGGATCATCAGCGAAAACAAACCCTGGTGCACGGGCGACGAATTGCTTCGGGCGCGGCGGGAAATGAAGGCGCTGCATCCGCAAGTTCACTCCCGATACATGCAACGCCTGGCGTAAGCTGCGGCGGCGTGGGGACGTCCACCAGCCTTTCTTACTGCCGGCGCTCGAACGGCCAGATCGATGCTGCAAGTCCTCTCGTGAGCATCTTGTTCAGCGCTTTTTGTGAAAAAACTCAAACAAACCGTGAACAACCCCGGGGCCAAAGGGAATATCTCAGTACAGGCGAAAGGATTGAGCATGTACCTGAGAGATGTTCTTGGACCAGCTTTGGCGCTCCTTCTGGCATTCGCGAGTCTGGCCACACCTGCCGCAGCTTACGGTCAAGTGATGGAGGGCGAGCTTCGCGTGAGCGTCACGGATCCGGATGGACGGCCAGTGACGGCCCAAGTGGAGCTAATCGGGCGGAATCCGCAATTTTCTTTTGCAATTCGCGCGGACGGCTCCGGTTTGGCGCGGCTTGAACGATTGCCGCTTGGCGCTTACCGCCTTTTGGTGCGTCAGAGTGGATTTCAGGATGTCGATGAAGCGGTCGAGATCCGGTCGGCCGTTCCCCAAGTCCGTGACGTTCGACTGAGGATCGCCGGCGTCGCCACAGAGGTCACCGTGACCGAATCCGCGCCGCTTCTCGATACGGCGCAGCCCGCAGTCGTCCTGCAGGTGGGCCGCGGGCGCCTCGACGAAACTCCGGGGACGACGCTCGGCCGCAGCACGATCGATGTCGTCACCACCATGCCGGGGTGGCTGCTGGAGGCCAACGCCGTTCTCCATCCCCGCGGGTCCGAGTACGACACGCAATACGTGGTCGACGGCATGCCCGTGTACGACAACCGCTCGATCGGATTCGCTCCCGCTTTTGAAAACTCAGAGTTTGAGGCGGTGAACATCCTGACGGCCGGCATGCCCGCGGAATACGGCCGGCGCTTGGGCGGCGTGATCGCTCTGGACACCCGCCGGATCGGAGCTCGCGGCAGCAGCTCCGAAGCCGCATTTCAAACCGGCAGCTTCGGCAATCATGCGGGTTCACTGCTGCATCAGTATCGATCGGAGAAGACCGCATTCTCATTTGGCGCCCACGCCGGGCGGACAGACCGATACCTCGACCCACCCTCGCTGGAAAACTTCACGAACGAGGCGAGCGCCGGCGGCCTCAGTGCGCGCTTCGAGCGCGACCTGTCGGATCAAGATCGGTTGACGCTCTACTTCCGCTCGAACCGGACGAACTTCTTAGCGCCTAACGATCTTGTCCAACAGGCGGCCAGCCAGCGGCAGGACCGCCGCTCAAGCGAGACGGCGGGGCAGATTCACTATCAACACGTCTTTTCTTCACGCGCGCTCATGACCATGCGCGGGATGGTCCGCGACCTGACAGCGCAGCTCTGGAGCAACCCACAGTCCACGCCGGTCTTCGTCGAACAGGATCGCGGATTCCGGGAAGGCGCCCTCATCGGCGGCGTGACCATTGAAGACGAGCGGCATACGCTGAAATTTGGCGGCGACCTTCGGGTGAATCGGATCCGCGAGCGGTTCCTGCTTGCGGAACCCGATGAGCTTCCGGAATTCGATGTGAGCTTCGACGACCGGGAACGAAGCACGGAAACGTCTCTGTTCATTCAGGACAACCTGCGGCTCGGGAACTTCTCTGCGGGCGCCGGCCTGCGATTTGATCACTACAACCTTTTGATCGAAGACAACGCATTCAGCCCGCGTGTGGCGCTGGGCTACTACATCCCGCGCGCGGATTTGATGCTGCGCGCCTCCTACGACCGCATCTTTCAGCCGCCGCCGATGGAAAACCTCCTGCTGAGCAGCGCCGCGGAATCGCTCGACATCGACGAAGTGGAAGAAGCCGCGCCGGTTCCCGCGAGCCGCGCCAATTTTTTCGAGGTCGGGTTGCGGAAGCCGCTCTGGAACATCTTCCGGCTGGACGTGAGCCACTACTGGCGGACATTCCGAAATTACATCGACGACGATGTGTTCCTGAATACCGGCGTGTCCTTCCCGATCACGTTCGACACGGCTCGAATCGAAGGCACAGAAGTGCGGCTGGAGATGCCGCGGTGGAAGCGCTTCTCATCGTTCGTGAGCTATTCCAATATGATCGGGCGCGCCGGTTCTCCGGTGACGGGTGGTCTCTTTATCCGAGGAGGAGAGGCTGAAGAGTTGCGAGACGTCGTCGAGCATTTTCCCATCAGCCAGGACCAGCGCAATACCGTCGCGGCCCAGGTTCGATTCGAACCGCATCGGCGCGTCTGGCTCGCCGTGGACACACGCTACGGGAGCGGATTGCCTGTCGAGCTGGAAGATGACGATGACGAAGCTCAGCCTATCGCACAGTCCATTCTGGACAAGGTAAACTTCGAGCGCGGCCGGATTCGTCCCAACTTCAATCTCAACTTCTCCGCAGGCGTCCGGATGTGGGAACAGGAAGCGCGCTCTGCGACGCTCCAGTTCGACGTTCGAAACGCGATCGACAGATTGAACGTCATTAACTTCACCGGCCTGTTTTCGGGGACGGCGCTGGCGCCGGGCCGTCAGATGACGCTCCAGGCGCGCGTACGTTTTTGATTGCTGACACGTGGTGAACAAAATAAGGCCGGAAGGAATATTCAAGTAAACGGTGATGGACTCTTTCGGAAAGCGACGATGCTAGCTCGGCCTGGCGATTCATCGGTCGAAGGCGTGTTGCTGCGGTCCATTGAAGGAGAACGCGGCTTACGGCCGTCCAGTCTTGAGGACGAGGTCACTGAACTTTTCGACCACCTGCGAAACCCGCTCCTGCGCTACCTGCTCTCGTTTGGCCTGCCTCTTCAGGACGCCGAGGAAGTGGTCCAGGAAGTCTTTCTGGCGCTTTTTCAGCACTTGAGTCTGGGCAAGCCCCGGTCGAACATTCGGGGGTGGATCTTCCGCGTGGCTCACAACCAAGGGTTGAAACGGTGTCAGGTGAACCGGAGAAACGAGCGGATGGCGGCGGCATGCGGCGCGGACCCGGCGGAAAAGAAGCTCGATCCCGCCCCAGATCCGGAAGAAGCGATTGCGAATTGGCAGCGGCACCAGCGGTTGCTCGCTGTCGTACGCGCGCTGCCGGAGCAGGATCGGCGCTGCTTGTACTTGCGGGCGGAGGGCCTCCGTTACCGAGAAATTCGGGATGTGCTGGGCATCTCTCTGGGGTCTGTAGCGCTTTCGATCCAGCGCGCGCTCGCTCGTCTCATTCATGCCGACGAACGGTGACTTCATGAGGTACAAAGATTCTCACGTGCCTGAACAAGATCTCATGCTGGCGGCGGACGGCGAGCTGCCGCATCGCCGCGCCGCCCAGGTTCAGGCGCACCTGGCCGCCTGCTGGTCGTGCCGGACCAGGATGAAAGAAATCGAGAGCGCGATCGCCGACTTCATCCATTGGCATCGCGCGTCGGATCCGGAACTGCCTCCGGCCGATGGCCCTCGCGCCCTGCTGAAGGCGCGGCTGGCTCAAATGGCTGCGGAGCCTCACCCGCCTCGATGGTTTGGCCGAGTCCGTTCAGCGATGATGTGGACTCGTCCCGCGTATATCGGCGCTGTGATTCTTGGTCTGGTCCTTGTGGGCGTGATCGCCCATCGCGTCGTTGCGGACCGAACCAACGAGCCGCGTGAATCCGCAGGATGGCTTTTCCCTCGCCGGGATCTCGTCTTACCCGACCACAGGCTGACGCCGGGCGCCACCGTTCGGCTGTCGACAGAAGAACTCTGTTCTGCAGGAGACGTGGACAGATCTCACACAGTCGACGCCTCGTTGGCTCGCGAAACGTTCAGGCTGTATGGAATCCGGCCGCAGCCCGGCGCCTACGAAGTGGATTATCTGATCACGCCCGCGCTGGGAGGCGCCGATGATGTCCGCAATCTCTGGCCCCAGCCCTACTCCACGGGTATCTGGAACTCGCGCCACAAGGACGCGTTGGAGGATCATCTTCAGCAGCTCGTGTGCACAAACAGACTCAGTCTTGCCATTGCACAGCACGACATCGCGGCCAATTGGATTGCCGCGTATAAGAAATACTTCCAGACCGAGGTTCCGATCCCAGAACATGTTGCCTTCGTCAAAGACCAAGCCTGGAGAGACTGAGGGATGGAAGCCCGACGCCGGCCGGTATGTCTGGCATTACTAGACGAAGCCCGGCGATAACTGGGACTACACGTCGCTCCCCAACAACATCCCCGCACAGTAATTCCAGCCCCCGTACCGCAGACCTTTAAGGGACGGGGGCATTCGCGCGGCGGAGTCGAGTCCAGTTTCCAGTCGATCTACTTCTGGATCTCGTGCCGATCGATAATCCGGCCATCTGCGTCGAGGGCCTGGACCTGCATCGACGAGTTTTTGGTTTGCACGATCAAGAAGGAATGCCTGGAGTCCTCTCCAGCGGCAAAGTAGGGACTGGCCCGGTCCAGGTCGTGAGGGCGGAGTTTCGAGGCGGCGCCCTGCGTGAAATACTGCACGCGATGTCCGGTTGCGGAATCGGGCGGCTGCGGCTTGGTGCGCTCGTAAACGTGATCATGGCCGCCGAAAACGACGTCGACCTTGTTTTCAAGCAGAATCGGCTCGAGCATCGCGCGAATTCTGAGGACTCGTGGCGATTTCCCGTGGCCTCCCTTGCGGTATGCCGATGAATAGATGGAATGATGCATGAAGACAACCTTCCATCGAGCGCGAGAGTCGGCCAGTTCCTCCTTGAGCCATGGAAGCTGCGCCGCGGCGATCGCCTTTCGGCGCGCCAGGAACGCCTCGCTCTCCTCAATCTCGTTTTCGATGGCTTGAAGATCGGCCGTTTGCTTGTCTGAAAGCTTCTTCTGCGCCCGCAGCTTGTGCAGTTTCTTCTGGTTTTTCTTCAGCCGGTGAATCTCGGCCTGTTCGAGGCTGTCGATCTCGTTGTCGAGCACCGTCGAGTTGAGAGCAAAGAATTCGATCAGGCCGTCTCCCTTGACGAACGAGTAATAGTTCCTTCCATTCATGTTGAACTTGTCGTAGCCGAGTTGTAGTTCCTCGCCGCGGCGGACGTCATGGTTGCCCAGGACAGCATAGAACTCGACGCCATCGGCGAGGAGCGCCCCGAAAGGCTCCTCGAAATGTGCGCGACCATCCAATGCCTGGCGAGGCATACTCGAAGTCTGGGAAGTCCCGCCAGTGGTCTCGGCTGACGCGCTGCGACCGGTCGTTTTCGAAGTGGACCTCATTCGCATGGATGTCGTTGAGGCGCTGCACGAAGCTGTAGCGATGAGCCTCCGCCTTCTGTTGAAAGTCGTCGTAGTCTGCGAAGCTGCTGTTCGAAAGTGCTTGCGAAACGTGTCTCATCGCCAGATATGGATCGAGGAGGCCCGCCCACTCCGAAATGCGGTTTTGCTTCGCAAACGTCTCCATCAGGTTCGTGTAATGTCGCGAGAACAGTTGAGCGCCCAGAACCTCCGCTTCGCGCATCACAATGCCGCCCCAGTTGACGGGCAGGTTCTCGACGCTGTCCGATCCATACTGGGCAAGGATGCGCTGCTTCAGGTGATCAAAATGAGGATCTGCGGGGTTGTGGCTGTCTCCAGTCTCGCGGATCTCACGCTCGAGCGCTGCGTCAAACTCCGCCTTGCTCGGCACCGGATGCCACTGGGCGGCCAGACTCGGCAGCGTGCGAGGGATGACCACATACAAAAGCGTCCAAAGGCCCAAGAGGGCGACCAGACTGAAGCGTGACGTGCGGCTGGAATACGAAATCAGAACGACGCCCATCGTCAGACTCGCGTAATAGGCGACATGGGCCGCGGCCAACAGGACCGTCCGGAACAGTACTCCGGCTGGCTGCGAACCAATGACGGTTGCAAGCAACGGCGTCGACAACGCCAGCGCCGGGACCAACGCGAGGACCATGACCGCCAGAAGACCAAGGGACTTGCCGAGCAACAATTCCCTTCGGGTCACTCCCTGACCGAGCAGCATGGGCAAGGTTCCATCCTCTCGCTCGCGGCTTACCGATCCGAATCCGATGAACACGATGAACAGCGGGACGATCTGCTGCAGTACGATTGCCATCGTCAATTCTCCGAAGCGAAGCACGCCTTCCGATTGCCTGGCTTCGCTGAAGTTGGAAACATTCTGACGATGCGGCTCCAAGTAGAGAGAAACGCCTGCAAAGCTGTTCACCCCAAAGTCGAAATAACTGAGCGGCGACTCGGGCCGGAAGACAACCTGGCCGTAATGCGAAACGCGGTGAGGATGCCGGTCCGGCTGATTCAGCCATTGTTCCCGCATCACCGCCGCGTATGCCGAACGCGCGGAATTCAGCGTTGCGTGCTTTTGCCAGCCCAAGACTGCCGAGACCAGCAGGATCGCCGTCAGCATTGCGCCTGCCGGCAGAACCATTCGCGTCTGCAGCACTGAAACAACCTCCTGGCGTGCGATGGCGACGATGCGGCGCATGCGCTAACGCCGCTCGAGGAGTGAGGTCAGCGCCAGCGTCACACTCAGGGTCCGCGGCTGGCCCGGAAAATTGCCGGCGCGCGCCGCAAACAGAGAGCTTGTCGCGTAACGCTTATCGAACACGTTATCCATACGGATCTTGATTTCTGCGCGTTCGTTCAGATGATGTGCGTAAAAGAGATCCCATACGCTGTACCGCGGCGCCGCGATGCCCGCGTACACGTGCGTCCGGTCCCCGACGAATTGGCTGCTCAGTCCGATTCGGGATCCCGTGCTCAAGATGTATTGAGTGAAGAAACCGGCGGAGTGCCGGGCGGCGTTGGGAAGCGGCTTCCCTACGGCCGCCTGCAAGTTGTCATCGCGCGTGATCTCTGAATCCAGAAAGGCATAGTTCGCGACGACGTTCCACGCTCGCGTAATAGATCCAGTCATGTCGATCTCGATCCCCCGATTACGCGCCGCTCCCGTCGCCAATACGGCCGACGGATTTGTCCCCAGCGGGCCTAGGGCCGGATCCGGCCTGAGAATGTTCGTCTTTCGAACCTGATAGGCGGAGCCCGTTAAAAGGAGACGCCGCCCCAGCAATTCCGTCTTTGCGCCCACTTCAAAGGCGATGCTCTTTGAGGGATCAAAGGGGCCGTTTGCGCTTGCAGTCTGGACTATGGGATCCGGACGCACAAAGCCGTTTGAGACGTTTCCGTACAAGGACAGCGCCGGTGTAAGTTTGAAAACAATGCCGCCGCGTCCGGTCAAGGCGCGATGGGTGGCGTTGAACCCTTCGCCGGCGATGGCGCCTTCGTCGTCGTAACGGTCGTAGCGCCCGCCAACGACGAGGCGCCAGTTCTCACCGAGGACGATCTGATCCTGGAGATAGATTCCGACTGTCCCGGAATCTACATTCTGCTGCGTGAAGTTCGCTGCAGTCAGCCCGTAATCCGATCCTCGGGTTCTGCCGTAGACAGGCGTGAACAGATCCAGGTCGGGGACGGGACCGCCAAGATTGGACTGGCGTGCGGTCGCAAAGCGGAACAACCATTCCTGGGAAATGTAGACCGCGCCGGCAAGCAGCCGATGAATTCCTGCGCCGCCAAGCGCCAGCGGCTTACTGATGTTCGCGTCCAGGGTCCAGTCATCGTTGCCGCGCACCTGATCGCGAAATTCCCGCCGCATGACACGGCCTGCGACGCCGCGGGGTTCGTGATAGTTCTCGTATCGAAGGTAATCCACCAATCGAAATGTCGCGTCGATCAGGAGTTCATTGTCGCCGCGATAGTCCGCTCGAGTTTGAAAAACACGGCCGAGAAGGTTCGTGAAGTCCGTGGGCTCGGTGGCAGTCCAAGAGATGTCCGTGAGGAAGCGTCCGTCGCTATCGACAGGTATTCCGCGAAGGCGGCTTCCCGGAAGGTCCTGGTCAATGTATTCGTACTCCGGCGTGAAACTCCAGCGTTCGGACGGCTTCCAGGTAAATGCGCTTGCTACATGAAGATTGCGGCTCTTTGCATTGTTTCGAAAGCTGTCCTTGTGTTCGAGGTAGCCGGCGAGCCGGTAGAACAGGCCGTTCGAACTCGCGACAGATCCGGTTACTTCCATGCTGCCGCCCACAAGGCCGTACTCTCCAAATGAGAAGCTGCCTCGTGAATCCGGAGTCTCTTTGGGCTTCTTCGTGACGAAATTGACGACTCCGCCCGGCTCGTTGCTCCCGTAAAGAACGGACGCAGGGCCCTTCAACACCTCGACTCGCTCGATGTTCGTCATGCGCGACTGGCTCGTACTGAAGCCGCTTTCATCCATGCTGCCGTGAAAGCTTCCGTAAGGGTTGCCGCGCACGCCGTTGAAAAGGATCTCGCGCTGCTCGAACCCGCGGACGATTGCGGCGGTGTAGTTCGAGTCGGTGATTCCGCTGATGTGCCGATAGATTTCCTTGGCGTCGTTTGCGTTGCGATCTTCGAGCAGCGTGTTGGAAACCACCTGAATCGACGCCGGAGTATCGAGGACTGCGGCAGGAGCCTTCATGCCGACGTCTGCTTCGCGCGTCCGGTACTCTTCGAGCCGCGTCGTGACCTCGACGTCTGTGCGAAGAATGCCCATGATGAAGTCCACCGCGGCCGGCTCGTTTGCGGCAACAGTCACAACGCGGTCCTGCGGGAGATATCCGCCGCCGGAGGCGACAACGGTGTAGGCGCCGGGCGCGACGCCGTCAATGACGTAGGCTCCTTCGGTTGTTGTGAGGGCGCTCAAGGAGAGTGAAGCAATCGTGATGCGGATGTCCTTGAGCGGCGCGCCCTGTTCATTGATGACCCGCCCCCTGATGCTTCCCATGCCTCCGGCATCCTGGGCGAGAAGCGAGCAACACGAACTTAAGAGCAAAATAGTCAGACGAGCAACGAGCGGTTTCAAAAGCGAATCCTCCTCGGACGTTTGAAGCCGCGATGTATATGCCGCGCGGGATAATTGTTGAAGCGCTTTTCAATGGATGGCAGCAGCAAACAACGAATGGTCTTCTAGGGACGGTCTATGAAACGCCCCACGTTCGTCGTATGGAAAATCGCGCTCAAAGACCGCCCCTACGGTGTGCGCTCCGGAGTTTTCCAACCCTCTTTGAGGGGCGGTTCCCGTCCCTACGCCGCGTGGCGCGTCTGCATGGCTCGCGTGACCTGTTCTTTGACGGCATCAAGGTTGAAGGATGCCGGCGCCTGCATCGGCGGAAATTCGACGAAGCTCTCGGCGAACTTCGATACAGCCTGCTGGACAAAGACGAAGCGCCAGAATTCGTAGACGAACCATTGATAGTTGTTAATCGATTTACCGATACCTGCGCGCTCGAATGGATCCAGGCGGAGGTTAGTCAAGATCGGCATGTCGGGCTTGACTGTGCCACCCATCCACCCGCCGGGCTGGTCGATAAACCGATACTTGTAGTCGCCGATGCGCACGGCGCCAAGCGTTGCTTCGGCGAAGTAGATGATCTCGTTCCTCTTCGAGGGGCCTTTTCCGGTGATGAGATCCATTTGGTTGTAGCCGTCGAGGTGGACTCTGTAGGTCCGGTCGCCGAGTCGCTTGCCCTTCTTAAGCTCCTCGACGATGTTGGGGTTGCCCGCGGCAGCGGCGAAGGTCGGCAGCCAATCGAGTCCTGAGATGATCGCGTTTTCGACCTTATTCGGCGGAACCTTGCCAGGCCAGCGAATGATGCACGGCACACGGAAACCGCCCTCGAGCACCATTCCCTTTTCCCCCGCAAATGGAGTCATGCCGCCATCGGGCCAGGTGATGCACTCCGAGCCATTATCCGTGCTGACAATGAGAATGGTGTTGTTGTCGAGCCCCGCGTCTTTCAGTTTCTTCATAACTTCGCCGACAATGTCGTCGAACTGCGCCATTCCGGCCTCATACACGCCCCAGCCGTTCTCAGGCGTGCGCATCTTCTCGTATTTTTCTGACAGGTGCGTCACGACGTGCATGCGCGTGGGATTGAGCCAGACAAAAAACGGCTTACCTCCGCTCTTGGCCTTGTCAATGAACGCGAAGGTATGGTTGAGGATCTCGTCATCGACGGTCTTCATGCGCTCCGGGTGCAGCGCGCCGGCGTCTTCGATGCGCTGTTTGCCGACCTTGCCCCACCGCATGTCCACGGTCGGATCGTCCTTGTCGGTCGCCCAGCAGTGCAGCATGTTGCGCGGTCCCACCTTGTCTTTCAACTCGGACGGGTAGTTGGGATGAGCAGGATCTTCCATCGCGTCCAGATGGTAGAGGTATCCGAAGAACTCATCGAATCCGTGTAGAGTGGGGAGGTACTCGTTCCGGTCGCCAAAGTGATTCTTGCCGAACTGACCAGTGGCATATCCCATCGACTTGAGAACTGTCGCGATGGTAGGCGCCTCGGCCGGCATGCCAATCGCGGCCCCGGCCTGTCCGACGGTCGTCAGACCCGTACGGATCGGGAGCTGGCCTGTGATGAAGTTCGCGCGGCCTGCGGTGCAACTCGCTTCTGCGTAATAGTCGGTAAAAAGCATGCCTTCGGCGGCAAGCCGGTCGATATTCGGCGTCCGGCCCGCCATCATGCCGCGGTGATAAGCGCCGATGTTGAACCATCCGATGTCGTCGCCCATGATGAAAACGATATTGGGCTGTTGCTGCGCTGCAGAGGTGTTTTGTTTCGGCATTCTTGTAACTCCTGTCGGTTAATGGCGCCTGATCCGGAGGTTCTCACGCTCAGGCCGCCCAGCGGCGATTCGGACCTCGACCTCTGACCACCTTTGCAACCCGGTTAATCGGACCGCGGAGCAGAAGTCGAGCGACCAGGTCATCCATGCGCGCCTCTGGCCCATTCACCTGAGGCTATGCGGCGGGCATCCAGCTTGCAACCCGGAGAAGTACGCAGTCTGGCGACATTCGCTATGGCGAACTAATCGAGGTCCAGGAAGCCAGCCGCAATTCGATAACGAGAGGGCAGCCCCGCAAGACCACGCGGGGCGCCCAGTTGGGCCGCTTTCAGTCGTGCATGTGTTCGAGGTAGATCCGTTCGAGGTCGGCGTGACCGATCTCCGCAGTAGAAAGGGTAGCAACGAGAGTTCCGTGCTTCATGATTCCTACGCGAGTACCGGTTTCCTTGGCGCGAAACAGGTCGTGGGTCGCCATCAGCACAGCAACGCCCGCGGCGCTCATTTTCTTGAGCAGTTCGGAGAATTCGTTGGAGGCTTTTGGGTCAAGGCCGGACGTCGGCTCGTCCAGCAGGAGCGCTTCGGCCTTCTTGGCCAGAGCGATCGCGATCGCCGCCTTCTGACGCATGCCCTTCGAATACGTCGACATACGCTGGAGCGCGGCGCGCCGCGGCAGCGCCACTTCGTCGAAGAACGTCATCAGTTGCTCTCGGCTGTAGTCCCCCACGCCGGCCAGCGCTGTGAAGTACTCCAGGTTTTCCTGACCTGTCAGGTTCCGATAGAGCATGACCTGCTCGGGAATGTAGGCGATGTACTTCTTGGTTTCGATCGAATGCCGCGTCACGTCGAGGCCTTTGATCTTCGCCACGCCGGACGTGGGCTCAATGAAGTTCATAAAAAGATTGATGGTCGTCGTCTTGCCGGCCCCATTGGCGCCCAGCAGGCAGAACACTTCTCCAGGCTCGACGCGCAGATTGAGGCTCTTCAGCGCAATGCTGCCGTTATAGCTTTTGGTGAGCTCGATGGCCTCCAGCATATCGGCCCATCTTTTACTCCGGAGGGGCCAAGAACCGAAGCTGTTTCCAATGATTGGCTGCAATCGGGCAATGAATGGCAGCAGGTTCGCAGATGAACCTGGGCGGCTACTCGTAAAAATCTACAAACGCCTGGTTGAGATCAAGCGAAAGTACGATCCTGACAACATCCTGCATCTCAACCAAAACATCAAACCCGGACGGCCGTCAGTATAATGACGCCGGATGACTTCCCGGCTATGACGTTCTCGGTTGGCTCGAAGCTTGGTTGGTACGAGATTCTTGCGCCCGTCGGGTCGGGCGGCATGGGGAAAGTGTGGCGGGCCCGCGATAACAAACTGGGCCGAGAGGTTGCGCTGAAGGTGCTTCCGGAGTCCTTTTCCAGCGACAGGGACCGGATTGCGCGCTTCCGGCGGGAAGCCCAGGTCCTTGCCGCGCTCAATCATCCCAATATCGCCGCCATCTATGGACTTGAAGACACGGCCGGGGCGCCGGCGCTTGTGCTGGAGCTGGTCGAAGGCGTGACTCTGGATGCGATCATCACGGAGGGCCCGATGCCGTGGAAGCAAGCCTTCTTGATCGGCCGGCAGATCGCCGACGCACTAGAAGCCGCACACGAGCGGGGCATCGTGCATCGCGACCTCAAGCCTTCCAACATCAAAGTGCGCAGCGACGGAGTCGTGAAGGTGCTGGATTTCGGGTTGGCCAAGCCTCTCGACCTTTCCGAAACGCCCGATCGTTCGGATTCTCCCACGCGGGCGAGCTTCGCCGATATGACGCGCGCCGGCGCAGTCGTCGGCACGGCGGCGTACATGAGTCCCGAACAGGCGCGCGGCAGACCCGTCGACAAACGCTCCGACATCTGGGCGTTCGGATGCGTCCTCTACGAGATGCTGACCGGCGCGCCCGCGTTCCGCCGCGATACGGAGGCCGATACGCTGGCGGCTGTGCTCGAGCGTGAACCCGGCTGGCAGCGTCTTCCGCCGGCTTGTCCTGGCGAAGCCCGCCGCCTGTTGCGACGATGTCTGGAGAAGGACGTGCGGCAGCGCATCCGAGACATTGGCGACGTCCGCCTCGAAATCGAAGAGCGGCTGGCCATCGGTGACGCGGTCCCGGCTGCACGGGCCCGTGCAGTGGAAGTTGAGTTTCAGCGTCTCACGGATTTCTCCGGCGCCAAGGAATCCCCGGCGCTCTCGCCGGATGGAAAGCTGGCGGCCTTTGTGGCGGTCGCGGACGGACGCCGCCAGATATTTGTTCGTCTGATTGCCGGCGGCTCTTCGCTTCAAATTACGCGCGACAACCACGACCACGAGCACCCCCGTTGGGCGCCGGATTCCAACACGCTCGTCTACTACACGCGCCCGGCGACGCCCGAAGGGGAAGGCGCCATATGGGAAATCAGCGCCCTGGGCGGCGCCCCGCGCAGGATCGCCACGGCGGTCAGCGGCGCCGACGTCAGCCATGACGGCCGTTCTCTGGCCGTGTTCCAATCGGCCGGCGGTCATGTGGAGCTGGCCGTCGTCGCACGAGACGGCTCGCGCCGAACTGTTGTGACTTCCCTGCCGCCCGGTTATCTCTACAGCTCGCCGCGCTGGTCGCCCGATGACCGTTCGATAGCGTTCCAGCGCGCCGGCAGCGGCGGATTCGACGTATGTTTCGAGGTCGTGTCCGTCGGCGGGACCGGCCGGCGCGAGATCGCGCGCGGAGACTGGCTGCAGGGATTCTCTTGGCTCCCCGACGGTTCCGGCCTCGCCTATAGTTCGTCGCAGGGCAGCACGCTGCTGTATCCAGCGACTTTCAATCTTCGCGTCGCGCGAGTCGACGCGGACGAAGACCGGCAGTTGACGTTCGGCGACGTCTCCTGGGTGGAGCCCGACGTCCATTCGTCGGGGAAGCTGATTGCGAACCGGATTCGGGCGCAATCCGACATATGGAAGTTGCCCGTCGATGGCTCGGCGGAGGATAACACGCGAAATGCAATACGTGTGACGCGGCAGACCGGCCAAGTCCAGACGCCGTCGGTCAGTCCAAACGGAGCTGAAGTTGTTTATCTCTCCGACAGCGGCGGCCACGCCAACTTGTGGATTACACAAGTGGATGGCTCCGGCGCGCGCCAGCTCACGTTCGAACGGGACCCTGCAGTCGCGATCGGCGTGCCGATGTGGTCGCCTGCCGGAGACTGGATTGCGTTCCTTACGACGCAACATGGGCGGCCAAGCCTTTGGCTGATACGGCCCGACGGCAGCGATTTGCGGCAGGCCGCGCAAGGATGGTATCCATCGTGGTCCAGCGACGGGCGATGGCTGTACTACACGCCGGCTCGAATCGACGCGGTCTCCCTGGAGAGAGTTTCCGTCAACGGCGGGCCCACGGAGGTTGCACGATCGGGCGCCGCGTTGGGCGCGGTGTTCAGCCCTGACGGCGCGGCTGTTTACTACGTGCATCGGTTGAGGTCCGAGATTTTTGGGTTTCGCGCCGATTCTGAAATTCGACGGGCGCCGGCCGAAGGCGACGCCTTCCAAACAATGGCTGCCATCCCCGGTTCACGCGTCCCCGTGTCGCCGCTGTGTCTCCAGGCGTTCCTGTCTCCCGATGGCAAATGGCTGGCAATGCCCCTCCTGGACGACGCGACCACCAATCTGTGGGCGCTTCCAACCGCAGGCGGCCCCTTGAAAAAGCTGACGGATTTCGGCCGCCGCTCCATCCTGATTGGCCGCAGCGTTTCGTGGTCGGCCGACAGCCGGTTTCTGTTCGCGGCCGTCGCTGAAACCGAAACCGACGTCGTCCTGCTCAACGGACTGATTTAGGGTTCGCGGATAGAACTCGCGCGATAGATCTCATCGACCGACAGATCGGCGCCGATGCTGCTCAGAGCGACCCGGCCTCCGGCGATGGCCACTGTTGTGACCCACGTGTCTTCCTCCTGTCGGCTGTGGACGGTAATTCGCCGTTCCCGGTGCGAGACGATAATGTAATCGCCCAGCGTGGGAATCGTCCGATAACACTCGAGCTTGACGGTGTTGTCGTATTCCTCGGAGGAATCGCTCGTAATTTCCAGAAGCACCGTCGGATTCAACGCGGTCGCCTTGGGACTGGGTTCATGCTGTTGCAGCGGGCCGCAGATGACTGCTCCGTCAGGGAACGTTGCAAGGCCGGCCGCCTCGACATAGATCCTTAAATCGGACGTGTGCACGCGGCAGGGCTTGTCTCGAACCGCGGCCGTCAGCGCGTATAGTACTTCGGCAGCGAGTGCGGAATGCTCCTCCGTTCCGCGGCCCATTGCATAAATTTCGCCGTCGAAGAATTCGTGCTTGGTTGGGCTGTCCTGTTCGAGCGCGACATAATCGCTATAGGTGTACCGGTGAATCCGCCTTGCCATTGCGCCCAGTTTATATCGCCGGCTGTGAGTTTCTATCAGGAACGCATACTCCCCCATCTCGTCCACATGGCGATGCGCCAGGAGACTCTCACGGCGTACCGGCGCCGCGCGATTCCCGCCGCCGCGGGCCGGATTCTCGAAGTCGGGATCGGTTCCGGTCTCAACCTCAAGCACTATGGTCCAGCCGCCAAAGAAGTGATCGGGCTGGATCCTTCGTCGAAGCTGCTGTCCATGGCCGGCCTGACGGCAAGCCGCGCCGCGCCTCCGCTGGCGCTTCTGAACGGTTCGGCGGAAGACATTCCGCTGGAAGACCACAGCGTGGATACAGTCGTGACGACCTGGACGCTCTGCACCATACCCGACGTTGAGCGCGCATTAAGGGACATGAGCCGCGTCCTGAAACCGGGCGGACGCCTGCTCTTTGTGGAGCACGGCCGCTCGCCGGACGCGCGGGTATGCCGCTGGCAGGATCGTCTCACGCCGATCTGGAGACGCATCGGCGGGGGCTGTCACCTGAATCGGCCCATCAGCCGCCTCATCGAGGATGCAGGTTTCAGGATCGAACGACTCGAGACAGGCTATATGAAAGGTCCGAAGCCCATGACCTACATGTACGAAGGCTCCGCCTTTCCAGCGTAGCCTCGCGGCAGTCTCGCGGCGCAAGTCGAAGTTTGCCCCGGCCGGTTTTCGATGGCGCTCACAACTTGCCCTTCGCCATGGCCCAAAAGCTCGGCCCGCCATCCGAAATGCGTCCGGCGCCTACAATCCGAAAACCACTTGCGTCGTAAAGCGGCAAGTTATTTTCGCTGAAGGTTTCAATATAACAACTCGTCATCTCCGACTCCGCTCGCGCCAGCACGGGCTCGATTAAAGCTTCGCGGATAGCCCGTTGCGATACGTCCCCGACGAGCATCATCAGATACCAGTGCGGGCGGTGCGCCAGGCGGCGTCGCGCTTCCTCGACGCTCGCATACAGATTCGTATACCGCGCGGCGAACTCCCGTCCCTGATTGAGGGTCGCCAGCATCGGTTCCAACTGCATCAGGCGGCGAAAGGGCGCCGCGTTTTCGGGGCGGATCCAGATAGCTATGCCGTCCAGATTCTCAGTCGCACAGATTTCCCCGTAGAGGTGACCGGCGCGAGTCGCGGACCGAAAATATAAAGGCAGCATAGCCCGTCGGTCCTGCTCATTGGAAAACAGATATTCGAAGTCCGGCTCGCGGCGAAGAGCTTCGCTCAAATGCGCTGCCAATGAATCGACCGGCCATGCCTGAAGCGCCGCCGGATCTCGTTGCGGTGGGTTGTCCTGCCTTCGTATGTACATCTCGATGCCTGCCAAGCGGTCGCGGGTAAGCTGTCGGCGTTCAGCCATCACGCCTCTGCCGGCTGATCGCTGAAAACTGACGAGTGATCTAACGCTCATAGAACGGTGGAGGCTCGATGCCGAGAGCGCGCAGGTAAACGTATCCCTGTCCGCGGTGATGGATCTCGTTATCGAACACGTAGAACAGCAGCTCGTAGACGCGGCCGGGGTATTGTCCGAACGCCGTCAAGGTCTCCTGAAAACGCTCCGGCGGAATCTGCGGCCAGAGAGTGTTGATCTTTTCGGTGCTTTCGTCCCATAGCCGGAGGACCTCCTGCTTTGGACGCGGATCGCGAGTGATCGTCTGGTCCCAATTTCCTGTAACAATTCCGCGGACCATCGGCTCGGCCATGCTGATCATCTCCAGGGCCATCGATCCGAAGGGCCGCATCGAACCAATCGAGAAGCTGAAGAGGCGGTCTTCAGGGAACGCCTCGATCACGCGACGAGTGAGCCGCCGATGTCCCTGCCAATGCTCCAACAGAGCTGCGGACGGAACAACCAAGGGAGTCTGAACATTTTCCGACATAACACCTCGCAATAAATTGATGCAACTTACAACAGAGGGTAGCGGCCCATATATGACAGCCTGTGTCATAATTTCGGCCGCATCATTTTTATTCATGAGAGCTGATCGGCTGCTATCCGCATTGCTGCTGCTTCAGGCGCACGGCCGGCTTACGAGCCGCGAGTTGGCGAAGCGGCTGGAGGTCTCGGAGCGAACGATGCATCGGGATATGGAGGCCCTGAGCGCATCCGGCGTGCCGGTCTTCGCGCTGCGCGGTTCTCGCGGCGGCTGGCAGTTGGAGGAAAGCTGGCGTACGCAGGTTCCGGGACTCGACGAAGCGGAATTGCGGGCGTTCCTGATGGCCCAGCCGCAGGTCGTTGGCGATGAACGGCTCGTCCGGGCGGCCGACCGCGCGTTGGCGAAGCTGACGGCCGCGCTCCCGGTATCGCTTCGAGAAAAGGCCGCCTCGATTCGGCAGCGATTGCACGTGGACACGACGCGTTGGTATGGCGCGACCGAAAACCTTTCGATGCTGCCCGTCGTTCAGGACGCCGTATCACGCGATCGCAAACTTAAGATCATCTATGCAAGTCCAGGATCCGAGCCTCGAGAACGGACCATCGATCCTCTGGGTCTCGTCGCCAAGGGCAGCACATGGTACCTCGTGGCGGACACGCCTCGCGGATTGCGAACCTACCGCGTGTCGCGCATCGAAAAAGCAGCGATGCTCGATCAGCCGTGCGAGCGGCCGGCGGACTTCGATCTGGCTGCTTACTGGAAAACCTCTACCGCACAATTCCGCGAACGGCCGCGCTATTGCGCGAGGCTCCGGATGGCGCCACGCACGGCCGAAACGATGAAGACATGGGGATGTTTCTCGAGGGCTGAGGATGTGAAGGACGAAAACAATCCTGATCCGAAGGGATGGGTCACGATCCACGCTCAGTTTGAAGACGAAGACCAGGCCTGCTTCGTCGTTTTGGGTCTGGGTTCGCGTGCGGAGGTAATCGAACCCGCAGCGCTGCGTGAGCGCGTGGCGGCCGACATCGCCGTCACCGCGAAGCGCTTTGCTTGACTGCCGCGCTCGGCGGCTTGCACTATCCACTCGAGTCGCAAAGACAGGCAGTCAGCAACTACCGGACCGCGATGGGATTGCCCGGCGATCCGGTCGCGCCCTTCAACCGAAGCGGCGTAAAGATATAGGCGAATTCATAGACGCCGTCACGCGCGAGTTCCTCTGTGTTGAGGTTTTCGTGCAGATAGACGCCGTTGCGCGTGATCAGCAACTGATGAACAGGAGCGCCGAGATTTGAGTCTGGATTCGGGGATACCTCCACGCCCCAGTTGTCGGATCCCGCCACGGTGATTTCCTCATCGATAAGAAACTGCGCCGCTCCGACGCCGATGCCAGGGGAACTCTGGAGATAGCGCGCATTATCCTTCATCCATAGCGATCCCCAGCCGGTGTGAATCAACACCACGTCTCCCGGCCGGATGTCGAGGCCTTGCCGTTGAAGCGCGCCTTTGAGGTCTGCGGCGGTGATTTCGTAACTCGGCTGAAGCTGCTGCACGCCTTTATATCGCGCCACATCGATGAGCACGCCGCGCGTCACGATGGGTCCGACATTTTCGATTCCCAGCCTGGTGAGCCCTTCAGGTTGAGCAAAGTCAGAACGGTCATTGCCGTTGTAAAAGAGGTCTCCGATTCCAATGTGCCCAAGACCGTCGAACTGCGTGCCTACCTGTCCTAGTTCTGCGCTGACGATCTCGTCATGATAGGTGGCCTGGTTTGCGCCGGGGATCTTGAATACCTGCGGTATCCGCAAGCTGTAATGCCGCGTTCCGAACATCGGCATTCCGCCTTCATAAAGCCGGCCAAGCTGATAGACGATACCGCGCGTGATGAGCGTCTTCGCCTCAAGGACTTTTTCTGGAGTGATCCGGTTGGCGGCGCCGCGTTGATCCTCGGCGCCCCAACGTGAAGGATGCCAGCGATCCGCCTGTCCGCCTGTGGACGTACTGCAGGCTGCGAGAGCCGTTAAGATCACCATTAAACGCATATTCGCGTACCGCATGTTCGCCTCTATCGAATCGTGTAATCCGGCCAGCACGCCGTGGGCGGCCGAAGAAACGGATCATTTTCGTAATCGAATCGGGACGAGGAATCCAGCATCCTCAAGGAATCCACAATGCCGCCCCGCGTTGCAGCCGGCGCGGTCCCTCCGCGAGCGCGCATGGCGCGAGGATCGAGAATCTCGTCGATGGCGTCGCGGGAATCCTCCAAATGCAGGCGCGACGCGCGGTCGGATGTGCGCCGGATTGCCGCAACAATTTCCTCGCGCAGCGCGCGGAGCTCTCCTTTCAGCAGAGCGCGCACTTCGCCGGATGGCTCGGCCGCGCCGTTGAGCCGGTTGTCGATCGTATCGAGATAGATGCGATGCGTGTTGCGTCGATAGGGATCGATGGGCCGCCCCGGCGACTCCAACTCGCTCCAGACGCCGGCGCGCACATCGGACAGGAATTGCACCGGCGTGTAGGCCGCCTGGCCATCCATGGCCGCTTGCTCGATTAAGCGCTCGATGCGCGCCGTCTGCAGCAAGGAATTCATCACGGAATTCTGCGCCGTGCGAACCCGCGCCATAGCGCCGGCCGGCTGAATCAACCGCACGACGTCCGGCCGGATCATGAATTCCGGCGCCTTGAAAGCATGCTCGAGCAGGAATTGCACAGCCTCGATCTGCTTGGCTTTTGGAACCGGCGTGAAGCGAGGGCCAGGCTGTCCGATATGCTTTTGTTGAGACAGAAAGCCGCCGATCAGTTGCGTGACATGATTCATCTCGGTCGTCCACTGGCCGGCCAGCCGGCCGTAAACTTCGGCCAGCTCATCGTAAGGATCTCCGGTTTGGGTGGTTGTCGCCGGAATCAGCAAGTCGGCCACGCGCTGCAGGTTTTTCAAGCCGAGAGCGGTCGCCGCAACGGCGTCGGCGTCGCCGACGGCTTCTGTATTTTCACCGGGATCTGAGCCGGAGGCGCCGGCGGTGGAAAAGCGCAGTTGCGGTTTCGAATCCTGTTCTTTCGCCCACTCGTCCAGTTGAGGCTTTTCATCGTCCGGCGTTCTCGCGCCGGGAATCGGAGCGTATCCCCATCGCGTCGCCCACTTATCGTATTCGCCGATCTTCGGAATGAGATCCTGGGGCGGCACTCCGTCTTCGGGCTGTACTACATAATTGAACCGAGAGTAATCCATCAACGTTGGAGTGTGTCCGTGCTGACGCAGGAAGTTCTTGTCGCGAATCTGTTCCAGCGTGTACGCGGAGCTGGCTTTCATGTTGTGCTGAAAGCCGAGCGTGTGTCCCACCTCATGAGCGACGACGTAGCGCAGCAGCTCTCCCATCAATTCATCGGGCAGCGGCAGCTTTTGCGCGCGGGGATCGAGCGGACCGGCCTGCACGAAGTACCAGTTTTTCTGCAGGTTTTGAACGTTGTGATGCATCTGAATGTCCGCTTCGATGATCTCGCCGCTTCGCGGGTCATGGATGTGCGGACCGGACGCATTTTCCGTCGTTGAAGGCAGCCATCGGATCACCGAGTAGCGCGCATCTTCTGCACTCCAATCCGGATCGTCGCGAGGCGCTTCCCGCGCGACGATCGCGTTGCGGAAACCGGCGGCTTCGAACGCGGGAAGCCAATCCTCGACTCCCTTCTTGACATACGGAACCCACTTCGAAGGCGTAGCGGGATCGATGTAGTAAACGATGGGCTTGACGGGCTCGGATACGGCGGCATTCGGGTCCTTCTTCTCCAGACGGTATCGCGTGATAAACGCCCGCCGTTTGGCGCGATGGTCGTCGCGGCTGTAGTCGATCATAGACGTGGTGAAGTAGCCGACGCGTTCGTCGAAGAGTCGGCCCATCATGGGCTTCTCAGGCAACTTGACCATGCTGTAGGACGTCAGGACCGTGAAGCTGTTGCCGCGTCCACGGCCTCGCGGGGCCGCGCCGTCCGCCGCCGCGCCTCCATCAAGGGGCGCAGTATATGTCTGCGTCACCTCCACGTTGATGTTTTCCGGAAACGATACGACCTTCTCGATGAAGGTCCTGGCGGCATCGAAACCGCGCGCGCCGATCCGCGGTCGCACGGACAACTCCGGCACTTCGGTCGTGAACAATGGCGTGACATCGATCACCGGATCGCCGTCCGGACTGAATGCCGCAACGTTATAAGAGCGGATGATCGAAGGATTGTTTGCAGCCGCCACCGCAAGCGCGATCGGCGCGGCCGGATCGGCCACGATGCTGTAGTTGACCACTTTCAAAAGAACGCGATTGTTGTAGAGCTCCCAGCGTACGATTCGATCGTCCGCTTCCTGGCTGCCCTGCCCGGCGCCGGTCACCGTGCGCTTGATCCGGTTCACCCACAGGAAGTCCTTGCCCAGCTCTTTCTTTGGTATTTCGTAGTAGAGCTGCTCGTTGACGCGGTGGACCTTAAAGACGCCGTCATCCGTACGCGCATTCGATGTGATGACCTGGTTGTAAGGGCGAGGCTGCGGCGGCTGGCCGCGGCCGCCGCCCGCATTGCCGCGCCCGCCGGCAGGCTGTGCAGGAGCGTCTGCATCGTCAGGCGCGGGCGCCGGGGGGTCCTGCGCCGCCCAAATCGGATCCTGTGGAGTCACCACGCCCTGCGATATCGCTCGAATCACCTGTTGCGCCGAAGCTCCCGCGATAAAGGCGGCGCATGCGCCACAAGCGAAAGCCCAGCGGGCCAACGCACGCTTTCCAACCATACAAACGCTCCTTAGAAGAATTTGCGTTTGATTATAAGGTGCAATTTGGGGACAGAGACCAATTTCCTGCGCGTGACGGACGCTTCAAGGCTTCACCGGCGTCTCACGCGCAGGAAATTGGTCTCTGTCCCCAAATTGCACTACCGATATAGCCGAAGGTTGTGGAAGGCGGATTCGATAGTGGGAGCGCGGCGCGCGGCGTAGCCGGCCCAGTCCCGGTACTTCTCGAGAAGTATCGTCTCCTGGAGTTCCCCGAGACTCTTACCCTGCGCCATGCCCGCCGACACCGCCGCCGCAAGATCCTCAAAGAATTCGCGGACCGCGGCGACATCGGTCTTTGCGGCTAACGCGCCATGGCCTCCGGCAAAGACGTCGAAATCGAGCGCTTCTACTGTGCGATAGGAACGGATCCACTCCGAGAGTGGACTTCCGTCGAACGGCCCGCACGCGCTGGGGAACGCTCGTGGGCTGCCGTTGGCGGGAAGAGCCACATCGCTGATGAACTCCGTCGCAAACACGACGCGTTCGGCGGGGAAGTACGCCACTGTGGCATCGTCGGAGTGATTCTTTCCCGGATGAATCAGCTCCACCTTCTTCCCGGCCAATAGGAGCTGCATGCGATCGGAATACAGAATGTCCGGCGGCCGTATGTTCGCCTGCAGCTCGGCCGGCGTGATCGAACCGTCGCCGTTGCGGTCTGTCGCCTTGAAGAAGGCCGCAGGCATGCCGCAGCGTCCGGCATTGTTGGTCAGCGGGCCGACGATTTCATCCAGCTCGAAACGGCCATTGTTGTTGCGGTCCAGCATGTCGCCGGGCATCTGGGGGATGCGCCCGTCCATATTGCGCGCCATGTTTTCATGCGCAATGAACCGGGCGGTATCGGCGAATACCGCGCCGCCCTCGGCGTGATCCCAGTGGCTGTGGCTGTAAATCACGTAGCGGACCGGCGCGCGAAAGCGCTCCTCAAACTGCTGCTTCAGCCATTCTGCGAATGCAGTGTTGATGGGGTCCACGAGGATGATGCCTTCCGGCGTCACAAGAAAAATGGAGAAGTAATTGTTGTTCCGCGCCCGGTACAGATCGCCCTTGATGTGGACAATCTCCCGCGCCGGACCGCGCGGCGGCTGCTGTGCGACTGCCGCGGCCGCAAGCAGCACAGCCAGAAGAGCAATTGAAACTTGTCGCATAGGCCACCATAGTTGGCTGCGACGTCACGCGATGTCAAGCTCGGCGTATTTGGCGATCAGCTTCTTGAGGCCGTGAGAAACAAAACTGACAGTGAGCTTCATGTCGTCGCCGTCGCCTTCGGTTCGAAGGATTGTCCCGTGGCCGTATTTGGGATGCTTCACGCGCGTCCCCATGGTCCAACGGCCGGCGGATTTGCGCGGAGGCGCCGGTTTGGAGGGAGCAGACGACGGCGCGCGGCCGCTAAGGACTTTGCGGACGGCTTCGGCGGTATTGTAGGCCGAACCTTCGTACACGGCGGCAGGCTGCCGCCGGCGCTCGCCTGAGGCCCCTAAAGCATCAATCAGCTCTTCCGGAATTTCCGCCAGGAACCGCGAGCGCTCGGAACTCTGCTGTTCCATATTTCCGAAGTACCGGCGGTAGCGAGCCGACGTCAGGTAGAGCTTCTCTTCGGCGCGCGTCATTCCAACGTAAAACAGGCGCCGCTCTTCCTCGAGTTGTCCTGCCTCCAGGATCGACCTGCTGTGAGGAAACAAGCCGTCTTCAAGACCGATAATAAAGACCACAGGAAACTCCAGTCCCTTGGCCGTGTGCAGCGTCATCAGCGTGACCGGCGCGGACTCATCGTAGGCGTCCTGGTCCGACACGAGCGCGGCGTGATCGAGAAACTCGCGAAGGCTTTCGCCGCGCTCGTGACTTTCTTCCGCGGCGGTGAGAAGTTCGCGGATGTTTTCGATTCGGCTCTCGGCTTCTTCCGTGCCTTCGTCGCGCAGCACATCGGCGTATCGCGTCAAAACGACAATCTTCTCCAACAGCCGGGAGTTCGATAGTTCGTCGGCGTTTTGAATGAATTCAGCGACCATGCCGTGGAACGCTTCCAGCGCCTTCAGCGTCCGCATTGGAAAGCGTTGTTCGCGGACTGCAATTTCGATCGCGCCCCAGATTGAAGTTCCGCGCTCAACGGCCAGATCCTGCAACGCGTCCGTCGTCGTCTTGCCGATTCCGCGCGGCGGAGTATTGATGATCCGGAGCAGGTGCTCGGAATCGTGCGGGTTGAGGCACACGGTGAGATAGCTGATCAGGTCCTTCACCTCGGCGCGCTCGTAGAAGCTAAAACCTCCGACGATCCGATACTTCATGTTGTAACGGCGCAGCTTCTCTTCCAGCACGCGCGACAGGAAGTTCGTCCGGTAAAGCACCACAATGCGCGAACCGTGCGCGGCGCGTTGGTGGTGCAGAATGCGGTCGGCGACGTACATCGCTTCTTCATCCGCGTCGGACGCTTCCATGTAGGTGATCCGTTCTCCCTGCGGATTCTGCGTCCACAATGTCTTCCCTTTCCGCATCTGATTGTTCGCGACCACGGCGCCGGCGGCCGCCAGAATCGTTTTCGTCGAACGGTAGTTCTGTTCAAGCCGGATGATGCGCACGCGCGGAAAGTCCTTTTCGAAAGACAAGATGTTCTGGATGTCGGCGCCGCGCCAGCTATAGATGGACTGATCCTCGTCGCCGACGACGCAGACGTTGTCATGCACGCACGTGAGATGGCGCACCAGCCGGTACTGCTGCTGGTTCGTGTCCTGATACTCGTCGACCATGATGTGGGGAAAGCGCGTACTGTACTTTTCGGCGGCGCGTGGAAATTTGTCGAAGAGCTCGACGGTCTTGATCAGCAGGTCGTCGAAATCGAGCGCATTCGACTTCTTCAAGCGCTTTTCGTATTCGTTCAGGACGTTTGCAGTGATCTCCCAGGACGGCTCCCATGATTCGTCAAGAATCTGCTGCGCAGTCCTGCCGTGCGTCTTGGCGTGGCTGATTCGCGACTGCACCGTCTTGGGGGGCGCCATGCGCTCGTCGGCCTTGAGGTCCTTCATCACGGCCTTGATGACCTGAAGCTGGTCGTCTTCGTCGTAGATCGTGAAGTCGCGGCCGTAGCCGAGCGCATCGATCTCCCGTCGAAGCAGCCGCACACAGAATGAGTGGAACGTTGAAATCACCGGCTCTCCCGAACGCACTCCCTGAAGCAGGTTCCTGACGCGGAATTTCATCTGGTCCGCCGCCTTGTTGGTAAACGTGACCGCGAGAATCGACTCCGGGCGCACGCCGAGATCCTCAATCAAGTGCGCCACGCGAAACGTGATCACGCGCGTCTTGCCGCTGCCCGCCCCGGCCAGCACCAACACGGGTCCTTCTGTGGCTTGAACTGCTTCCAGTTGCTGCGGATTCAGGAGTTTTGTGAGATCCATGAAGTTTGATTTCGGATTTCGGACTTCGGATTTCGGATTGCGGCCCAACAAATCCGCAATCCGAAATCCGAAATCCGAAATCGAATTCCTATTCTACTGTAACGCTCTTAGCGAGATTTCTCGGCTGATCGATGTCGCAGCCGCGACGGACCGCCACGTGGTAGGCGAGAAGCTGGAGCGGAATGACTTCCAGAATCGGGAGCAAAAATTCGTTCGTGGGCGGAATCGCGATGTAGTGTGCGGAATTCTCTTTCAATTCGGCGTCGCCCTCGATTCCAACAGAAACGATGATTCCGTCGCGTGACTTTACTTCCTTCACATTGTTCAGAACCTTCTCATAGCGAACGCGAGAATCTTCGGAGTCCGGATCATAGGCGGCCACGAACACGACGGGCAGATTTTCGTCGATGAGCGCGTTCGGCCCGTGCTTCATTTCGCCGGCGGGATACCCTTCGGCGTGGATATAGGACAGTTCCTTCAGCTTAAGCGCCCCTTCCAGCGCAATGGGGAAATGCACGCCGCGAGCCAGGAACAGGAAATCCTGAGCGCGAAAGAGCGCCTTCGCGATGTCTTCCACGTCCTTGGCGGATGCGAGAATCGCTTCCATTTTTTGCGGCAGCGCCGTCAGGTCTTCCAGCCGCCGGCGCACCTCGGCGTTGCTGAGTCTTCCATGAAGCTTGCCCAGATGCACCGCCATCAGGTACAGGCAAACGAGCTGCGTCGTGAACGCCTTCGTCGACGCCACGCCGATTTCCGGACCCGCGCGCGTGTACAGCACCGCATCCGCCACTCGCGTGGTCATCGAGCCGACGACGTTGGTAATCGATAGAATCTTGCCGCCGGATTGCCGCACGAGCCGCTGCGCCGCGACGGTGTCGGCCGTTTCGCCGGACTGTGTAATAAAGACGAAGAGGCTGTCGTCGAGTATGACGGGACTGCGATACCGGAACTCGCTGGCGTAGTCCACTTCCACCGGCAGCCGCGCCATCGACTCGATCATGTGCTTTCCGGCCAATGCCGCGTGCCAGCTCGTGCCGCACGCCAGAATGCGCACATGTTTGAAACTCTTCCACTCGTCATCTGAGAAAGCGGCGTCTTCGAGATGAACCGTGTTCGTGTCCAGGGAAATCCTGCCCAGCACGGTGTTTCCGATCGCGGCCGGCTGCTCGTAGATTTCCTTGAGCATGAAATGCTTGTAGCCGCCTTTTTCGGCCTGAATCGGATCCCAGGCAATGTGCTGAAATTGCGCTTCGCGCGCGCGGCCCGATGAATCGATGAGGCGAATGCCGTTGCGCGCCACAACGGCGACTTCATGTTCGTCGAGAAAGAGAATCGATCGCGTGTGCGGAAGCACGGCCGGAATGTCTGAAGCGACAAAGCCTTCCCCGTCTACGGCGCCCACAATAATAGGAGCGCCCTCGCGGACTGCAATGATCTTCTGCGGATCGTCGGCGGAAATGACCGTGAAGGCGTAGAGCCCTTTCAGCTCCTTCAGCGTCGCCAGGACGGCGTTTTCCAGATTGTCCCGGAAGTGGGCTTCGATGAGATGCGCAATGACTTCCGTATCGGTTTCGGTTGTGAACCGATGTCCTTCCTCGCGCAAACGCCGCTTCAAGGCGACATAGTTTTCAATGATGCCGTTGTGCGCGACGACGATTCGTCCTTTGCAGTCCCGATGCGGATGGGCGTTCTCTTCCGTCGGCCTTCCGTGCGTGGCCCAACGCGTATGACCAAGGCCAAATTGACCCGTAACGGGCTCCTTCGAAAGAAGCTCCTCGAGGTTTTTGAGCTTGCCGGAGCAGCGCCGCACCGTGAGCTTGCCGTCCTGAACGATGGCAATGCCGGCGGAGTCATATCCCCGATACTCGAGCGACTTCAGGCCGCCCATGATGATTGGGACAGGATCGCGTGGGCCAACGTAGCCAAATATGCCGCACATAGGAGGGACAGGATATCAGGAGTGCGCTGCAAAAGAGATTGCGAATTGCGAAATGCGAATTGCGAATTGGCGGAAAGCGGTTTTCCCCCAAATTCGCAATTCGCATTTCGCATTTCGCAATCTCTGCCGCCTATTCCCCGCTTCTCTTCTTCCTGTGAGGCGCCCGGCCTTCCTTCACAACCTGCCGGCCGCGGGCGATGGCAAGGCCGTCGGCGGGAACGTCATCGGTGATGGTGGAGCCGGCCGCTACAAACGCGCCCTTGTGGACGCGGATCGGAGCGATGAGCTGGCTATCGCTGCCGATGAACGCCTCGTCTTCGATGTGGGTGGGATGTTTGGCGAGGCCGTCGTAATTGACGGTGATCACGCCGGCGCCGATGTTCACGTTATCGCCCACCGTGGCGTCGCCGACGTACGCCAGATGCATGGACTTGCTGCCCTTGCCGAGCGAGGACTTCTTCATCTCGACAAAATTGCCGACCTTCGCCCCATCGGCCAGGACCACGTCGGTCCGGAGGTGTGCATACGGTCCGACGGAAACATCCTCGCCGATCGTGCTGTTAATGATGACGCAGCCCTCAAGAATCGTCGAGCGCGCCCCAATCCGCGAATTCGTGATTCGAGAAAACGAGCGAACCGTCACGTCTTCCGCAATGACGGCGCGGCCTTCAATCTGGACCGAAGGATGGACCACCGTGTCGGCGCCGATCTGGACGTCGGCGTCTATGAATGTGCTGTCGGGGTCCATGATGCTCACCCCTTCGGCCATCAACTGTTCACACTTCCGCCGCCGCATCAGCTTGTCGACCGCCGCCATCTCCTGTCGGGTATTGACGCCGAGGATCTCGTCTGCAACGGCTGCAGTGCACGCGCCGATTTTCTTCCCCTGGCTGACGAGGATGCCGATGACGTCGGTCAGGTAGTATTCCGACTGCGCGTTGACGTTGCCGATCTTCGACAGCGCTTCGAAGAGCGCAGGAGCATCGAAAACATAAATTCCGGAATTGATTTCCTGGATTTTCAGAATATCCGGCGCCGCATCGCGATGCTCGACGATTGCCTGCACTTCACCCTCTCCCGCAGAAGGACCCGCTGAAGGTTGGCTGCGGCGAACGATGCGGCCGTAGCCCTCGGGATTCGCGACCACGGCCGTCAATATGGACGCCGCGTATTGTCCCTTTCGATGGAAGCCGACGAGTTCTTCCAACGTCCGCGTCCGCACCAGCGGAACGTCTCCGGGAAGCACAAGCACATCTCCGCGATATCCCGCAAATCGTTCTCGCGCCGCCATCACCGCGTGACCGGTTCCAAGCTGAGTCTTCTGATCGATAAAAGCAGCTTCCGACAGCAACGCTTGAACCTTGCCCGCCTGATGACCGACCACCACAAACAGTTCGGTGGATAGCGGACGCGCGGCGCGCACGACGTGTTCGACCAGGCTGGATCCGCCGACCTGATGAAGCACCTTGGCGCTCTTCGATTTCATCCGGGTCCCTTTGCCGGCGGCAAGAATCAGGACGCGTACGTTTTCCATGGGGTTCCCTCTGGATTCAAGCCCAATGCACAGATAACTTTCCCCAAGCGATCCGGATCGTGGCGAATCACATGATCCTGCGCCAGCAGATCCTCTTCCACACATTCCATACCTAAAGACTCGAGACGCTTGCGGTCTGTCACAACCAGTTCGGCGCCTTCCGCCCGATACTTCGCCAGCATCTCGGCGGAAGGCTGAGCCGTGTTGAGCAGGATCCTGGGAAAGAGCAATTCGCCCGAACAATGGCGGATCAGGGCCTCCACGTGGTCTGCCGCCGACAGGCCATCGGTCTCTCCCGGCTGCGTCATGATGTTCTGAATGTAGATCTTGACGGCCGCCGATCGGCGGATCGCATCGACGATTCTGCTCACGAGAAGGTTGGGGATCAGGCTCGTGTAAAGCGAGCCTGGGCCGAGCGTGATCACGTCCGCCCCGGCAATGGCTTCAAGCGCCTCGGGCAGCGGTTCAGCGCCGGCCGGTTCCAGGAAAATGCGGCGGATGGGTTGGCGAGACGCCGTGATGCGCGTCTCACCCTCGACCCAACTGCCGTCATGCAGCTCGGCTCGCAACGAGACATGAGAATTCGTAGACGGATAGATGACGCCCTTGATTGCGAGTACTTCAGAAGTCAGCCGCACGGCTTCGGCAAAGTCACCCGTCACCCCGGCCATGGCAGTCAGGAACAGATTTCCGAAGCTGTGGTCGTGAAGGTCGCCTTTGCTGTTGAACCGGAAACGAAACAACCGGGACATCAGGTTTTCGTCTTCGGAAAGGGCGATCATGCAGTTGCGGATGTCGCCGGGAGGCATCACTCCAAGTTCCTCCCGAAGCCGTCCGGAACTGCCTCCGTCGTCGGTGACGGTCACGATAACAGAGAGCTGGGCCGGCCCGCCCTTAAGACCGCGGAGCAAGGTCGATAAACCCGTGCCTCCGCCAATGGAGAGAATTCTGAGTTTCTTCGCGCTCAATGAATTACTTCGTTGCGGGCGCGAGTAATTCCTGAAATTCCGGATCCTCCGCTAAACCAGCGAAATCACGATCCCGCGCCGCCTGAAATCGATTCTCGGATCGAAACTGAATCGACTGCCTCAAATAAGATAACGCTTGGTCCTTATTTCCTAGCAACGCATTCGCCGCAGCCAGCGCATAGAGGATATGGTCGGATTTTGGAGCAAGCTTTTCAGCTTGCCGGAGATGATGGACCGCAGACTCCGGATCCCCGCCATTTAGCAGTGCAACTGCCATGTTGTAGTGATCCTCGGCGGAGCGGAAGACGGTTCGTGCACGTTCCTGGAGCTTTTTTTCGCAGGCCTGAATTCGCGCCCTGGCGCTGGCCTGGATCTCGGGTTCGTCCAGATAGTCCGATAAGAGACTTGTAAAGCACTTAATGGCCTTTTGATACTCCTCCGCAAACATCAGCTGAACGCCGGATTCATAGGCCCGGATTGCTGCTGTCCTGGCAGGCGCAGACTTGGCGGCGCCGGCCGTCGTGTATCCCGGGGATTGGGGTCCGGCCGGCTTCGCGCGAAGAGTCCGCCGAACATCCGGCATCGCGGCCGGCTTCGTCCCTTTCCTCTTCGATTTGGCCTTTAGTTGCCGGGACTTAGTGAGCCTAACGTTCCGGCTGGCCGATTTAGAGGCGGCTTTACCTGTCTTCTTCAGCTTCGCTTTCGCGGCCATCCCTTTAACCTGACTCGATTAGATGGAGTCAGCCACTTATATGAAATGCTTGATACAAAGTCAAGCCGAGGGGCGCCGCAGCGCCGCGGTCAGACCTTTCCAACCGGCTCGGGGAGTTCCAGATCGGCGAAAGCGGACGCGTGGGCGGCGGGCAGGCTCTTCAGGCGGGTTTGAATCGACACATGCTTTGGAGCTTTGATGCCGAAGCGGACTCGATTGCGGCCGACATCGAGTATGGTGATCTCGATTTCACCCGCAACTATGATTTTCTGTTCCCGCTTACGACTAATAATGAGCATGTCACACGCTTCCTTCCCAAAGTTGTCCTGTTCTTAAGAAGCGCCAAGCGGGTTCAAAAATACACCGAAGAATTCGCGCCTTTTTCTCAGGAAATTTTTCTGGCAAAATTTCCGCGTCCGCTTGGTATCTAACTTCTTGCGCATGAAGAAGCCGCTCGTGCTCGTTCTCATATCGCTCGTCTCGATGTTGTGGCCAACTCAGGCGCAAGAAGGCGCTCCGCCCGTCTTGGCGCCGTTCGCGTCGCCGGCGCGGCTCAATCTCGTTGCGGAAGCGAATTATCTGACCGAGCTTGTCCGCCGGAGGCTAGACCCGGACAAACAGGGTCTGCGCATGGAATCGCTCGATGGAAAGATGGTGTTTGCAGACCACCACGGCGACGCGGCGTTCAATCCGGCTTCAGTCATCAAGATCGCAACTTCCTTTGCAGCGCTTGAGCGCTTTGGACCCGATTACAAATTTGAGACGACGTTCCTGATCAACGGCGCGGTCAATGCCAAGACCAAGACCCTCAAGGGGGATCTGATTCTCCAGGCCACCGGCGATCCGCTTCTCACGACCGCCACCCTGAACGGGCTCATCCGCCAGATTGCCCGCCTGAAGATCAGCCGCGTAAACGGGGACTTGTTGATCGCCGGCCCATTCACTTTCGGCTCCCATTACAAGACGGACCGCGCCGCCTCTCGGCTTGCGCCGGCGCTCCGAAAACTTGGCGTCCGAATCACGGGAAAGACAAGGAAGGCAGCAGCCGCCCCGCAAGGCAAAGTCGTAGCGACGCATACTTCCCCGGCCCTTTTGGACATCGTGTTCGACCAGAACGCCCACAGTACGAATTCAACGGCCGAGCGTCTGGGCGAGGTATTGGGCGGACCGAAAGCGGTCGAGGAATTCCTCGTACGCCGAGTTGGAATTGCGGCGTCCGACGTCCGTGTCGGGCGGACCTCCGGACTTGATTTCAACCGAATCACTCCTCGCGCCACCGTTCAACTGTTGCGTCAGTTTGCCTTTTGGCTCGACCGGAAAAACCTGCGGCTTGAAGATGTCATGCCCGTGGCCGGCATCGATCCGGGAACCCTGAGGACGCGATTCAGATCCGAAGAATTCCGGGGTGCAGTGGTCGGCAAAACAGGAACGCTGCCGGCGACCGAAGGCGGAGTCAGCACGCTGGCCGGCATGGTCTACACGCGAAATTACGGTCCTGTCTTGTTTGCGATCTTCAATACGAAGGGATCGGTCAACACCTACCGCCAACTCCAGGACGAGCTGCTGATGAACTTCATCATGGAGTGCGGGGGAATGCCGGGGCTCAATGCGTCATTGCATAGATCAGATAATTGACGCCGAATTGAAACGACTGGACGGCTTCCTTTAGCGGTCGGTCGCCGTTATCGACCCACTCCCAAATTTCGCCGAAGTCGTTGTTGTGGTTGGCCACCAGAATCAGACGGCCTTCTTCGTCGCTCATCCCCCAGAACTCCGGCTCGCCGCTGTCTTCATTGATATAGGGCGGCGTCATTTCCAGCGTCCGGATGTCATAGAACGTATGGAACACGGGATGGGACAGATCCAAGCGGACCATCTCCCGGTTGGGGAATACCTTCTTCATCATGAATTGCAGGTTGTATAGATCCCGCCCGCGGAAGTCGTCGAACATTGCAAAGCCGCCGCGATTGAAGTATTCGCGAAAGTTCTCGGTCTCTTCATCAGTCAGATCCATGAAGCCCGGCTCGGAAAAGTAGAGAAACGGATACTTGAAAATGTCGGGACTGTCGAGCTGAACGATTTGATACGCCTCCGGGCCGGTGTAGACGCCGGTGACCTCGGTGAGCATTGTCAGAAAAAGATGCTCGGAGTTCGGATAGTCGTGCGCCCAAGGAGGAAGGCGCTGACCGAATCGGAACGCCCGCTCTGTGATCGGCATGTTGAACTCCACGCGCGCGAAAACGTATTCGGCTTCTCTCTGACCGACGTCTGAAAGGCCGTGCAAGCCGAACACCGCGAGAAATACCAACACCCCGGCCAGCTTCTTTTTCATAATTGACAAGAAGTATACGCCCATGAGCGCCATGGATCGAGCAATTGCATACGCGCTGCCCCTTGTTCCAAAGGCGATCGTGCGGCGGATCGCCAGCCGGTACATCGCCGGCGAGACGCCGGAGGACGCCCTCCGGACCGCCGAGCGATTAAACCAGGAGGGCTTCCGCGCGACCATGGATATTTTGGGCGAGGACGTATGGGACTTCGAACAGGCCCGCAAGGCCGCGGAAGGCTATGGGAGTCTGTTGGAAGAAATCCATCGGCGCAGGGTGGACTCGAACGTGTCCATCAAGCTGACGCAGTTCGGTCTGAAGGTGGATAAGTCGCTGTGCTGCCGGCTGGCGGTGGAGATTGTGCAGAAGGCGCGAGATCTTGGCAACTTCATCCGCATCGACATGGAGGATTCCTCATGTACGTCCGATACGCTGGACGTATTTCGGAGCCTGAGGATGCGCTTCACTAACGTTGGAGTCGCCGTTCAAGCCTACTTGCGGCGGACAGCCGACGACGTCGAGAGTCTCGACGACTTGAATCCGAATTTCCGGCTCTGCAAAGGCGTTTATGTCGAACCTCGCGAGATTGCGTACCGCGACATGGAGATCATCAACCGGAACTACCTGTTCCTTCTGGAAGGCATGCTGCGCCGCGGCCGCTACGTCGGCATCGCAACGCACGACGAGCGTCTGGTGTGGGAAGCAATGCGATTGATCCGGGAGCTGCGGCTGCCTACCTCCGCTTATGAATTCCAGATGCTGCTCGGCGTCGACGAACAGCTTCGCGACATCATCCGCGGCGCCGGACATCCCGTTCGCATTTACATCCCATTCGGCCGGGACTGGTACGCGTATTCCGTGCGTCGTCTGCGGGAGAATCCACGGATTGCCGGCTATGTGCTGAAACAAGTTTTGAGTTCTTGAGTTTTGAGTTCTGACATGAAGATCGTCCTGCTAGGCACCAGTTCCGCCGTACCAACGCTGACGCGCGGCCTCTCGGCGACGGCCGTTATCCGCGAAGGCGACGTGTTCCTTTTTGATTGCGGAGAGGGAACGCAGCTGCAGCTCATGCGGGCGGGAGTCAAGCGCAGCCGCATTCACAGCATCTTCATCGGGCACCTGCACGGCGATCATCTGTACGGAATCGCAGGATTGCTCAGCACGCTGCATCTGGACGGACGGGAGGAACCCATCAACGTCTTCGGTCCGGAGGGGTTGCGTCACTATCTCAACGCGTCATTCCGGACGACCGAGATCCAATTCCGGTACCGGCTGAACGTGCGCGAATTCCCACGCGGTTTTCGTGGGCGCGTCCTGGAGGGGCCTGACTTCTATGTGGATGCTCTTCCGCTGGATCATTCGATCTTTTGCCTCGGCTGGCGGCTGCAGGAAAAGACCAGGCCCGGAATCTTTCATGTCGAGAAGGCGGAGGCGTTAGGAATTCCGCGCGGCCCGCTCTATGGCCGGCTTCAGCATGGTGAAACGATCACGCTGCCGGACGGACGCGTTGTTTCCCCTGACATGGTTCTCGGACCTCCGCGTCCCGGCAAATCCGTAGTCTATTGCCTGGATACTCAATTTTCCGAGAGGTCCATCGAACTGGCGCATGAATGCACGGCCTTGATTCATGAAACGACGTTCGGCCCTGACGCCGTAGACATGGCTCGGGAACGGAAGCATTCCACCATGGAAGACGCCGCCTGCGTCGCGAAGGAAGCCGGCGTCCAACAATTGATCGCCACTCACTTCAGCTCACGCTACGACGGCCGCCAAATCGCGAAGATCGGCGATGAAGCCCGCGCGGTATTTGAACGGATTGTGCTCGGGCGTGATTTATTAGAAGTCGAAATCTGAATGCTGGACCCCCTGCCGCCTTCGGCGCGAAGCACTTCCTCCCCCTTCAAGGGGGAGAGCCGCCGAAGGCGGCAGGGGGTCGGGTCCCCTCACCTCAGTTCCAGGAACTTATCCAAACCCTCCGCGGCATTTCCAATCGCGCGCGCGAGCGCCAGTTTTCCGACGTTATGGGCGAAGACGCTGTTGATGTAGTCGAGCTGCGCGGCGGCGACGGATTCCTGCGATTGGACGACAGCCACGTTGTCGCTCACGCCGGCGTCGAAGCGTTGGCGTGTGAGATCGAGGTTTTCCTGGGCGACCTGGATGTTCGTCATCGCCACATCGACCTGACGGGCGGCGGATTCCAGATCGAGGTACGCATTGCGGACGTCGCTTTCGACCCGGCCCATCGTGTCTTCAAGTTCGGCCTCTCGCTGCGCCAGCGCCGCTTCCGCTTGTTGGATGTCTCCTTCGGCGCGGCCTCCTTCCCAGATCGGAAAGCGGAGCGTGCCGACAACTGCGAACGTTCCGTGCGACTGAGCGGGATTCGTGCCGATCACGCCGTAGTCGCCTCTGACCGACAGCGACGGAAGCCGCTCCGCCCGCGCGGCGGCCAGAGCGCGTTCCGCGGCCCGCACCTGGGCTTGAGCGGCTCTTAAATCACTGCGCAGCTCGAACGCCTGCTTCAGCGCATTCTCGAGAGTGATGGCAGGAGCAGGCGAGAAAGGAACGGGGTCTGCAAGCTGCAAAGGCTCGCCGAGCGGCAAGCCGATCATGCGCGCCAGATTGAGTTTCTGCCTGGCCAGATCGTTCTCGAGAGACAGCAGCCGTTGCCGCTCGGTCAACGCCTGAATCTGACTTCGATTGACGTCGGTCTGCGCCACAAGCCCTACGTTCCGCTGCTGCAACGCCTGGTCGTACAGCGCGTCGGCGGTCGCAAGCTGGGCTCGCGAAGCGTCGACCCGTGCCTGCGCTGCGATCACCTGCAGGTACGCTCCTCCCACGGCGAGAGCCACGAGATCGCGCGCGTCTTCGGCAAACAGTTCGTTGGCGCGCAGCGTCTCTTTGGAGGATCTGTAGTTGTTCAGCGCGGTAAAGTCGAGGACGGTCTGCGCCAAAGTGGCGCGCAAATCGAAAAAGTTGAAAGGCCCGACAATCGTGGGAATCGTGAAGCCGGGAATCGGTTGTTGCACGCGGAAGCCGAGCGCCTTCAGGTTGATCTGTTGAACAGTCTCAGAAAGCGTCCCGACGACGTTGGGAAGCAGGACGCTTCGTGCAACTCTGCTCTGCCCCTGCGCCTGACGCGCCGCCTGCGTCTGGCCGACGGCGCCAAGGTTGTATTCGAGCCCCCTCTGAACGGCTTCTCGCAGCGAAAGCGAGCCAGGAAGTTTTGCCGCCTCCGCGCTTCCGGTATACGGGCCTTGTGCTTGAATCACGGGATTGATCGTAGTGACGCTTGTTGTAGTACCCGGTATGGCAGCTTGCCCCGCAGTCACGGACCCTGTTTGACTCGTGCGTCCCGAAACGGGCAACTGTACTGCCTGGGGTCTGTCCGCCGGCGCCGCAGGCCGGCTGAACTGAGCATGCAATGCGTTTGCGGACAACACACAGGCGACAAGAATGGCGGCCCGCCGGCCGGTAATCACCGATTCCATAGATTCCCTTTCTGTGCAAAGTCGACCGTACCGGACGATCCAGCGACGCAAACTCCCCTCCTAGCTCAGGGCGTCAACATACTTGACGAATCCTGCGCCCCGCCAAGGAGGAAATCGGAGATTGGACGATTCCTGCATCTCAGATCCGAAATCTGAAATCTCAAACCGAACGAGAGCTATACTCCCTGCCCGGCAAACGCGCGTACAATTTGCGATTTCGGATTTCGGATTTGAGATGCAAGGAATCGTCCAATTTCAAAATCCCCTGCCGGATTCTGGTGATGATTTGTCAAGTATGTCATTGCCCTCTACAGTCCTCTCGTGCTAACTGAGCTGCTTCCTGAAACGCCAGACGCTCAAAGAAAACAGAACGAACGCAAACGCCGCCAGGGCTGCCAGGTGCGGCCACAGCGCTGCGATCCCGCCGCCTTTGAGCGTGCTCGCCCGCATGATCGTCGCGAAGTGATGGATTGGATTGAATGCAACGACGGGCTGCAGCCAGTGCGGCATCGCCTCAACCGGATTCAGAGCGCCGGATAATGTCGCCAGGGGCGGATTGACAAAGAAACTTGTGAGCTGCGCCTGCTGCGCCGATTTGCTGAATGTGGCAATCACCGTGCCCAGGCCGATGCCTGCGAGGATGCAGAGCGCCCCTCCGAACAGCACGAGCGCGAGGCCCCCATGGAAGGGCACGCCGAATACGAGCCGGACCACCAGGATCGCGAAGAGCATCATGGCGCACAACAAGAGAAACAACGGCGCGATCTTCGCGATGATGATTTCCGTTCCGCTCGCCGGCGACATGAGGAGTTGCTCGATCGTCCCGGCTTCCCTTTCCTTGACCATCGCGCCCGAGGCCACCAGCGAGCTGTTCAAGATCAGCAGCAGGCCGAAAACGCCGGTCGCGATGAACCACGAATCGACCAGGCCCGGGTTGTAAAGAAACGCCGGCTGCAGGAGAACCTGCCCCGAGCGAGCCGCGGCCGAGCCGTTCTCGCCGGCCCGGCGTGTGAGAAGTCCTCGATTGTGAATCTGAATAATGGCTTCGGCGTAACCTTGCGCGATCGCGGCCGTGTTGGCGTTCATCGCATTCAGGAGAAACTGCACCGAAGTCGTGCGGCCGCGCTCCAGGTCCCGCGCAAACTGGTACGGTATCGCGACGCCGGCGTCGAGATCGCCGCGGTTCATCGCGGCGGCCAGCTCTTCCGACGAGAAGTAGTAGCCCTCAAGACGGAAGCTGCCGCTTTCGCTCAAAGCTGCGATCAGCTCGCGGCTTTCGGGCGTCTTGCTGTCGTCGAGGACTCCTAAGCGAAGATTTGTGACGTCCGCGCTCAACGCGAAACCGAAGAGGACCAATTGCACAGTCGGCGGCAGGATCAGCGATATCGCCAGGCGGCGGTCGCGCCGGATCTGGTTGAACTCTTTTCGCATTAAGGCCCGCAGCCGATTGTTGAAGAGTCGTCTCAAGCGGCGTCCCATATGGCTACGCTCGCACTTGCATCCGCCGCATCGTCCGCCACGCCAGGAAATAGAACACGGCTCCAATGCCGGCAATAATTAGAACTTTGTACCATGTGGCGGGCCAGCCGCCGCCCTGCAGCAGGGCGTCCCGCACAATCTCGATGTAGTACCGCCCCCAAACGAAATGAGAGATCCACCGCAGACCCGCGGGAATGTTTTCCACCGGGAACAAGAGGCCCGAAAGAAGAAAGACCAGCAGAAACCCTCCAAGCGCCACCGCTTGCATCGCCGCTGCTTGATGAGGAATCGCGGCGCCCACCATCGTGCCGAACGCCGCGACGCAGAATGCGTACAGCACCGTGGCTGCGATGAAGGGGGTCGGATCGCCGGCCAGGTTCAGCTCGAAATACGTCAGCAGCATGACAAGCCCGAACAGAGACTCCATCAGCGCGATCACCATGAAGGCGAAAATCTTTCCCAGCAGAAACTCCGTAGCCGATATGTTCGAGACGTAGACCTGAAGAATGGTCTGGTGCTCCCCCTCCTTCGCCATCGCGAGCGATGCCAGCAAGGGCGGAAACATCGAAATGCCGAGAACAAAGATGCCGGGTCCGAAAAATTTCTTGGAGGAGCGTCCAGGGTTGTACCAGAGACGGACTTCCGTCCGGATGGGCTCAGGACGCGCCCCTTGCGCGATCCTCTCGTTGTAGGCTCTGGTAATTTGCGCGGCGTAACCCGCGATCAGCTTGGCCGTGTTTGCGTCCGAAGCGTCGATCAATAATTGAACGGGCGTGCTTGCGCCGCGGGCGACGTCTCGACCGAAGTGAGCGGGGATGATCAGCGACGCATACGCAGCGTCGGAGGCGAACGCCTCTTCGGGCTTCCCGTCGATGGGGAAAGGCGTCACGTAGAAAGTGACCGACGCGCGGAAGGCGTCGATGAACGCGCGCGACGCCGGCGAGCTGTCGAAGTCCTGCACGATGATCGGCATGTCGCTCACCGTAAGCGATATCGCGGAGCCGTTGATCACGAGGAGAATCAGCGGAAGCACAATCGCCAACCCGAACGTCCGCCAGTCTCGAACAATCTGGATGAGTTCTTTTCGAGTCTGCGCAAAGATTCGTCGCATGAGCTTACGTGGCATTGCGAATTTCGAATTGCGAATTCGCAATTCGCAATTCGCATTTCGCAATTCGCAATTTCCCCTACTCCTCCACCGCCGCCTTTCCTTCCAGCCGCGCCTTTTCAACCACGCTGATGAACACGTCTTCCATGGAAAAGGGCGCTTCGCGCATGCTGATCAAGCCGATGCCTTCGGATTTCAGTTTTGCCGCCAGCGCCTGCTCGCACGCCTTCACGTCTTCGCCTGTGATCAGATGAATTCGATTGCCGAACAGTGAAACCTGCCATCGCTCCGCCTCGCGCTTGAGCACGCCGGCCGCGCGCTGCGGCTGATCCACGATCAGCTCCAGCAAATGGCCCGTCTGCCGGCGCTTGATGGCGCTTGGCGAGTCTTCGACCACCAACTCGCCGGCGACCATCAGCCCCAGACGGTTGCATTGCTCCGACTCTTCAAGGTAGTGGGTCGTGACGAGGATCGCTGTCCCGCGGTCCGCAAGCCGGTTGATCATCTGCCAGAACGCACGCCGCGCGAGGGGGTCGACTCCCGAAGTGGGTTCGTCCAGAAACAGAACCTCCGGTTCGTGCATGATGGCCGCGCCGAAGGCCACACGCTGCTTCCACCCTCCGGGAAGACTCCCGGTAACCTGATCTTGTTTGTCTTCCAGTCCCGCAAACGAGAGCACCCAACGCGTCTTTTCCTCACGTTCGCCTTCCGGAACGCCATAAACGCCTGCAAAGAAATCCAGGTTTTCCCGCACCGTCAGATCGTTGTAGAGCGAGAATTTTTGCGACATATAGCCCACGCGCTGGCGAACGTCTCCAAGACGTATGTTCCCCGTTTCCCCAGCGAGCTGAACGTCGCCGTCGGTAGGATCCAGAAGGCCGCACAGCATCTTGATGGTTGTCGTCTTGCCGGCGCCGTTGGCCCCGAGCAATCCGTAGATCTCGCCGTATTGAACATGCAGGCTGACATCCTTGACGGCGGTAAACGCGCCGAACTGTTTCGTCAGACGCGCCGCGCCAATTGCGATTTGGCCGCGGAGACGTTCGTGATCGTGGCGTCCGGGAAACGGGGTCTCATGAATTTCCTCTCCAAGCGAACGCAGTGCGGCGACGAAGGTATTTTCCAGCGTGGGCTCGTCGACGCGAACGTCGTCAATGCGAAGTCCGGCGGCGCCCATGGCTTCGCGCACGCGCTGATGCGCCTCGTCGGGATTACGGGCAAGGAGATCGAGCCGGTCGCCGAACCGCTGGACGTCCATAACCGGCGCGCCGTCGCCGCTGATCTTGGTTAACAACATTTCGGCCGCGCTCAACGACGGCGTCCGAAGCTCGAGTCGCTTGGCGCCGACGCCGGCGCGCAGTTCAGCGGGCGGTCCGCTTTGATGAATTCTGCCTTGATGCATGAGCGCCACGCGGTGACATCTCTCGGCTTCATCCAGATACGGCGTGGCGACGAGAATGGTGAGTCCTTCTGAGGAGAGATGCGCCAGCGCATCCCAGAATTCGCGGCGCGACACCGGGTCCACTCCGGTCGTCGGTTCATCCAGAAGCAGCACGCGCGGCTCCGGAACGAGGACGCAGGCCAGGGAGAGCTTCTGCTTCATTCCCCCGCTCAGCCGGCCCGCAAGCCGATTCTCAAAGCGCTCCATGCCGAACATCTGCAGGTAGCGGCGGCCGCGCCGAATGATTTCGGCGCGCGGAACGCGGCGGAGATCGCCGACGTAGCGTATGTTTTCAGCGACGGTAAGGTCCGGATAAAGGCTGAAGGTTTGAGTGAGGTAACCTGTCTCGGACCGCATGTCTCGGGCCGCGCGGCCGAAAACTTCCGTTGCGCCGCGCGTCGCTTCCATGACGCCCGCAAGAATCTGGAAAGTGGATGTCTTGCCGGCGCCGTCGGGTCCGATGAGTCCGAAGATTTCGCCCTCGTCCACATCGAGGCTGACGCCGCGCACCGCTTCGACCGGACCGTAGCGTTTCCAGAGATCCTTAATACGAATCGCCGTTTTGTCCATCCGGCCAGACGTCGCCGCGAACCAGGATTTCGCCGTCGGCCGGCATGCCCGGTTTCGCGTAGCCTGTCGCGCCTTTCAACTGCAGCTTGACGCCCACAACCTGCTTCACGCGTTCATCGCGAAAGTACGTGTTTTCGGGCGTGAATGTAGCTTCCGGATCGACTCGAGAGACGTAGGCCGGAATCGGCCGTTCCGGATCCGAGTCCAGGTAGACCCGCGCCTTCTGGCCCAGCTTCACGAGACCGATCTGCCCCTCCGGAACGAAGCCCCGCAGATAAACTTTGCTCAAGTCGAGCAGCGTGACGATGGCGGTTCCGGCCGTCACGACTTCGCCGGGTTCGGCGGCGCGCGTCGTTATGACGCCGTCGAAGGGGGCGACAACGATGAGATCTGCGCGGTTGGCCTGCGCCTCGCGCAAAGAGGCGCGCGCCTGCTCCGCTCGCGCATTCGCGCTGGCAATGGATGCGCGCTGTTGCCCGATCTGCCGTTCCACGGCCGCGGCGCCGGCGCTGCGTATGCTGGGGTTGGCAAGGTTCGCCTTTGCCGTCGTCAGCGCGCCTCGCGCTGCTTCCACGCGACGTTTTGCAGCAGCAACCGCGGCGGCGCGCTGGGACGCCGTCGCCGCCGCTTCCCTTCCCTGCCGTTCCGAAACCGCTCCAGTCTTGGCCAGCCGCGTGTATGCTTCTCTGTCAAATTCAGCAATCTGATAGGCCGCTTCCTGCTCCGCGAGGTCTGCCTCGGCCGCCGCCAGATCCGCTTCCGCCTGACTGACGCGTCCCGCGGCATCGACCTTGGCCTGTTCGGTTTCCAGTTCGTTTTGCCGCAGTTGCTCCTGCAAGACGCTGATTTGATCCCGCGCCGACCGCACGTTAGCCTCCGCTTCCATAAGCGCGGCTCGCGCCTGATCCTCACGCGCGCGGACTTGTTCGTCGTCGAGGATGGCAATCGTCTCTCCGGCTTTTACCTCGTCTCCTTCCCTGAACCGGACTTCCAGAATGCGGCCGGCTGTTTTCGGGGCGATCGCAGAATCGTCTCCTTCGATTCTGCCGCTTAAGGTGACGATGTCCTCGGATATACGCTCTGCGAAAAAGACTTTCCAGGCCAGGAACGATCCCGCCGCAACAACAAGAAGCAGAATCAATGGAAGCAAGAAACGTCGCATTCCAATTCCAAAGTTTAGCCTGATCGGGAATTTGGGGACAGAGACCAATTTCCTGCGCGCAGGTCGCGGTGAAGCCTGACGGGTCCGTCACGCGCAGGAAATTGGTCTCTGTCCCCAAATTCCCGATCATTCCTTGAGTGGATTCCCGCAGTCCGGGCAATGCGACCAGCCGGGCTCGACGGCGCGCCGGCAATGGGGGCATGACGGCGCGAGACTGGTTCCACAGTATTGGCAGAAGGCGAATTTTTGACGCGCCAGGCCGCCGCAATTGGGACAGGAGATCATCAGCGGCTCGCGCAGGATGAAATACAGGATGAATCCGATCGCGTTTGGAATCAGCAGCGCCAGCAGCGTCCACATGACATAACGCATGCCGCGGCGCTTCGCGTCTCCATAGACGTAGCCGGCCAAGAGCACGTAGGCGCCGAATACCAGCCCGATGCAGTATGCGATCAGGTACAGGCCAGGCGGCCGGGATGCTTGATCTGGCGGTCCTATAACCGCCGGCAAGAAGACGGCGAATCCTATGGCGGCGGCAATCGCGATAATCCACGCCGCTCGCGGGATCACGCCTATTTCGCTGCGAAAGCCGCTCATACCACGTTCCTCCATTCTCGCCGTCTTGAAAGCACAAGCGCTGCGACCGCCGCGCTGGACCACGCAAGCGCCGTCGACGCTACAAACCAAGGCCGGCCGCCGAGCAGGTTTGTCCCGATGACGACCAAGTCGCCGCCGGCGAGCATCCGCAGTAGAAACCAGACCGTCAGCCCCGTCAGCCAGGCGAACACGGCAAGGAATACGAGCACCCGCTCGTTCCAACGCCGTTCGGCGGCCTCGGCTCTCTCTTTCAAGATTCGCGCATGCGTCCGTTCCATCAATCGAGGTGGAACAGCCGGCTGGGGAAGCCGGCCCAGCCCATACGAGTACGCGCGCCAGATCTCCATATCCCGCCGGCACGATTCGCACTCACGAAGATGCCGCTCGACGCGAAGTTGCTCGCGGTCTTCCAGGGCGTCCGCCGCCGCCAGCATCAAGATCTCCCGGATTGCTTCATGCTCGTTCATCGTGGGGTCGCCTCCATTCTCGCGCGCAAACCTTCCAACGCTCGCGATAACCGGCTCTTTACCGTGGACAAGGGAATCGCGACGACTTCAGCGATTTCCTCCAGCTTCATGCCTTCCTCGAAGCGCAGCGTCAGCACTTCTCGATGGATGGCCGGCAAACGTTCCATGCAAGCGGCAAGCATAGTTCCCCGTTCGAAGTCCAGCAGTTGGGCAAGCACGTCCGGCTGCGACGAAGTAAGCCGTTCCGCGCGGGTTGTCCCTGTTTCGGACGGCTCGTCCAGACTTTCGAGGCGGCGGCGCCGAAAATGATCCACTGCCAGATTGTGCGCCACGGAAAACAGCCACGCCTCGAAGTTTCTTCTAGCGTCGAATCGTTGGATTTTTTCGATCACGCGCAGCCATGTCTGCTGAAACAGGTCGTCCGCCAAAGCGGAATCTTTGGTCAGCCGGAGCAAGTACCGGTACAGGCGATGCTGGTAGCGAGAAATCATTTCCGCCATCGCGTCGGGGTCGCCCCGCCGGACCCGGTCCAGGGCGTCCGGCAAGCTGCTGAGTTCTTCTGGATTCATCGCCGTCAGGATCATACGCGTCCATTTGGTGTACGAGCGGAGGGGACAAAAAGACCCACTAAATCGATCCGGCGAGGTAGACTTCGTTGCCTATGATTCAGGGCCAGGCTGAGTACGAGCGGGCGACTGGGTTGGAAGCGCGCTTCGAAGAACTCCGCAGGCGGGCGGGACTCATTCTCGCGCCTGTTCTGTTTGCTCTAACGCTCGCCATCGGAATCCCCGGACTATCCGGCCCCGCAAACCGGCTGGCGGCAATTCTGCTTGCGGTCATCACACTATGGGTGACCGAAGCGATTCCGTTGGCTGCTACGGCCCTTCTGGGGCCGGCCGTCGCCGTCATGTTGGGGCTGGCCCCGGTGCGCACCGTTCTTGCTCCGTTTGCAGATCCCATCATCTTTGTCTTCATCGGCAGCTTCATTCTGGCCGAAGCGATTTTTGTGCATCGGCTTAACGAACGGATCGCTTTCGGAGTCATGTCCTGGCGCTGGGTCGGCGCACGGCCTGCACGCATCCTGCTGGCCTACGGCGCCATCGCCGCGGGCGTGTCCATGTGGATCAGCAACACGGCGACGGCGGCGATGCTGCTGCCGATCGGGTTGTCCCTGCTGGCGTTCATGGAAAAAGAGACGCGCATCAGCAAGAGCTACGGAACGGCTCTGATGCTGATGACCAGCTATGCCGCCACCTGGGGCGGCGTGGGAACGCCTGTAGGAACTCCGCCGAACTTGATCGGCATTGCCATGCTGGAGCGCTACGCGGGCGTTCGGATTGATTTCCTGCAGTGGATGATGCTTGGAACTCCGCTGGCCGCTGTCATGATGGTAGTGATCTTCTTGTACCTCAACCGCGCCGGCCGGGCCGGAGTAAAGGAAGCGCCCGGCTCGGAACAATTGATCCGGAGCCGCAAGGCGGCGCTGGGCCCGTGGCGCCGCGGCGAAAAGAATGCCTTGATTGCGTTCGCGGTCACGGCAGTCTTGTGGATCGTTCCCGGATTGGCGCCTTTGATTCTCGGAAGCCAGCACGCCGTAAGTCAGGCCCTGACGGCCCGGCTGCCGGAGTCCGTGGCTGCTCTCGCCGGCGCCGGCTTGTTATTCCTTCTGCCGGTGAGCCGCCATGAACGCTCGACCATCACATGGAAGCAGGCGTCGAACATTGACTGGGGGACGATCCTGCTATTCGGCGGCGGGCTCGCTTTAGGCGAGCTGACGTTTTCAACAGGTCTTGCCGAAACCATGGGCAAAGCCATCACCGGCCTGTTTCCCGTCTCGTCCCTGGCGGCTCTGACGTTCGCCGCGGCGCTGTTTGCGGTTGTTCTGTCCGAGGCCATGTCCAACACCGCGGCGACCAACATAGCCGTCCCCATCATTATCGCGATTGCTCAAGCCGCCGGCGTCAGTCCTGTCGCGCCCGCGCTCGCGGTGACGTTCGCCGCGTCCGCCGGATTCGCACTGCCTGTTTCAACGCCGCCGAATGCGCTCGTATATGGGTCAGGTAAGATCCCGATTCTCCACATGGTCCGGTACGGCTTGCTGCTGGACGCCCTGGCTGTCATCTTGATACCGGCAATGATCCTGTTGCTGGCCCCGTGGGTCCTGTAGCGCGGCCTACGTCCACAACGCGCGGAGCCCATAATAGGCGATGTCCTTGAATCGCCGGCCTGCGCACTTGACGAACGTCGACGTTGGATCGGTAGTGAACGTCATGCTGAGGATCACTCTGCGTTCGTTCTCGCCTAGCGGCGTAACCTTGTGACAAACATAAGCGCCTTCGAAAAGGATCAGCGTGTTCGGCGGAGTAGGAACACGGAATTCGCTGGAACGGACGCGAGCCATCAACTCCGCCGAAGACAGCCGCGGCTGAAGCGCGTGTTCGTTAATCAGCGGAAGCAGAGCAGTGAAATGGCGGCCGTTGTAAAAGTTGTAATCAAAGTGCCATTGGATGTGGTCCTGCGGCCTGTCGTAGAAAAGAAGCGAGCAGGAGCTTTGATCGTTCAAAGGAGTCGGACCGATCGTTTCGCCGATGACTTTCGAGAACCACACGTGTAAGTCCGCTGAAAGATAGAAGGCGACGATCTCCGGCGCTGCAGCATGCAGAGCGGCGTAAGAAACCGTCGCGCCGCGCTTATGGCGAGGAAGGTGCACTCGCTCCGGCTCGAATCGATGTAAAGCTGCGCTTCGCAGGAATGAGAACATCCCTGAAGGAAGAAAAGACGGAACGGACGCGATTTTGTCCCGTGAGAATACTCCACGCAGTAAATCAGGATCAGGAAGCGGCAGTGGCCGCCCGTAGGCTTGAAGGATCTGCTTCTGCGCCTGCGCGAGCATCTGATACGTACGTCGCACGCGGCGAGCTTAGGAACCCGGTGTTTCAACGTCATTACAACAGCGATGATTTGGCGTCATTCGCGGCTATTTGATCTGCGTAATCTGCGGCTGAATCATGGTTGAATTTAGGAGGAGAGTTTTCGCACAGTCGTCAAAGGAAGCGCTGATGGGACTCAAGCAGAGTCTGTTGCGTTTATCCGCTTCGATCGCTGGAGCGGCAATCCTGACGTGGGTGATGTATGCCGTGACGCCCGTCAACGCAACGACGGCTGGATTCGCATACTTGCTGCTCGTGCTCGTGATTGCAGGCGCGTGGGGATTCCGTGAGGCTGCTGTATGTTCCGTTCTCGCGACGCTCGCATTCAATTTCTTTTTCTTTGAACCAAAACTCACGTTCACGATCGCAGATCCGCAAAACTGGGTCGCGTTGTTTTCCTTCCTGGCGACGGCGCTCATCGCCAGCCGTCTGTCCACCAAAGCCCGGCGTCGAACTCTGGATGCTTTAGAAAGGCAGCAGGACCTCGAGCGCCTTTACACGTTCGGCAGGGCGATACTGTTGATCGACGACGGCGAACCTTTTGCGAAACAGTTGGCCAACCGGCTGGCGGACGCCTTTGAACTGAACGCGGTAGCCGTATATGAACGCCGTTCTGGAGAGATTTACCACGCCGGCCCGTTGGATTTCGACGGAATAGACAGCCAGCTTCGGGAAGCCGCCTTGCAGGGAACCGCGTTCGCAGATCCGAAACGTCAGCTCGCGATAACAGCGGTTCGGCTTGGTTCGGAGCCTATCGCCAGTCTCGCGCTGCAAGGCAGACAATTGTCGGATTCCGTACTTCAAAGCATCGCTAATCTGGTGGCCATCGGTCTGGAGCGGTCAAAGGCGCAGGATCTTGCGCACGAAGTTGAAGCAGCCAGGCGCAGCGAGCGGCTCCGGACTACGCTCATCGACGCGATGGCTCATGAGTTCAAGACGCCGTTGACTTCGATCCGGGCGGCGACGACGGCGCTGTTGGCTAACCCCGACCCCAAACAGCCCAGCGCCGCGCGGATGCTCAAGATTGCCGATGAGGAGGCTGCACATCTGGAGGAACTGATCGATAATGCGCTGGACTTGGCGCAGTTGAACAGCGACCGTATTGACGTGAATCTGGAAATCTCCGGTCTCACCGACGTTGTTCGTGAAGTCGTCGACTCCATGAAGGTCGAAATCGGGGACCGCCCACTCGAATTCAAAGCCCACGATCCACTGCCTTCGATCGCCGTAGATCGCCGGCTCATGAAAGTCGCCGTCAAGCAGATTCTCGACAATGCGCTGAAGTATTCACCGTCGGACAAGCCGGTCTCGATTCACGTTTTTTCCAGCAATGGCGCGGTGGCGTTGGAGATCACGGATCACGGCAAAGGAATATCGGAGGAGGAACAGGCTCGTATTTTCGACCGATTTTATCGGGGTCCGCTCGTGCGCGATCAGATTCCCGGATCCGGGCTTGGCTTGAGCATCGCCCACCGAATTCTTCAGGCGCATGGCGGCGACCTCACCGTGAGGAGCAGTCCGGGAGAAACGACGTTTCGTGTCGTTTTGCCGGTCCAGCCCAATGGAGCAAAAAATTGAGCGCGGGCCGAATTCTCGTGATCGATGACGAGCCGCAAATCCGGCGGATTATGCGTGAAACCCTCACCAGCGCCGGCTACGAAGTCGATGACGCCAAGAGCGGCGCAGACGGTCTTGAGAAAGTCCGTCAATTTCGGCCCGATGCAGTTCTGCTCGATATCAACATGCCGGAGATGGGCGGCGTGGAGGTCTGCAGGGCGATCCGAACCCATTCCAATGTCGCCATCATCATGCTTACCGTCCGGAAGTCCGAGGCCGACAAAGTCGCCGCGCTCGATGCGGGCGCCGACGATTTTGTGACAAAGCCGTTCAGCACGCCGGAGCTGCTTGCCCGCGTGCGGGCTGCTCTGAGGCGGATTCCGACTGCGGGAAGTTCAGCGAAACTGCACTACGGCAAGTTGACGATCGACTTTGCTGCGCGGACAGTGTCACGCGGCAGTACGAGCGCCCACCTCACTCCGAAGGAGCTGGAGGTGCTCCGCTGTCTCACCCAACGACCCAATGAGGCCATATCCCATCGAGAGCTGCTGCAATCGGTATGGGGGCCAGACTATGGCGACCAAGTGGACTATCTTCGAGTCGTGATCAAGAACTTGCGAAAGAAGATTGAGTTGGATCCGGAGCATCCTCAGTACATCAAAACCGAGCCATGGGTTGGGTACCGTTTCGTCAAATAGGGACGGTTGTGAAATGTCAGATGGCTTGTTGTGCGATGTCCAATGTAGTTGGCTAATTGATCCACTGACCCAATGACGGGCAATTTGGTAACGTCAATCTGCGCCATCTGCCATCCGCGGCCCCTTCATAAATTCCTCATGCCTTTTCTATGACTTCTTCAGGCCTTTCTTCCTACTGTCGGGTTGTGAAGGTGATTCTCAGGGAAGGTGACTGAGTTCGATGCTGTACCTCGTGATGGTTGCGCTTGCGTTGGCTGTATTCGCCGTTTTCTTAGGCTTCATCCAGTTCTGCGACCGGGTGTAGCCATGAACGAGTTGATGCTTCTGCTCAGCTTGCTTGTGGGCGCCTACGTCTTTTATGCGATGGTGCGGCCTGAGCGCTTCTGAACAGATGGACGTCTATGGAAACTGAGATCCTGGCGGTTGTCCTGACGATCGCGATCCCTATTGCAACGAGTATTCCGATGGGCCGGTATATGGCGCGCGTCTTTTCCGGCGGCAGGACCTGGCTCGATCCGATCTTTGCGCCCATTGAACGGCTCGTGCTTCGTCTGTCGTCGGTTGATCCGGATGAGCAACAAGATTGGAAAGCCTACTCGCGTTCCCTGATCGTCTCGAACGCGTGCATGTGGCTCGCGACTTTTTTCATTGTGATCTCCCAGGCGAGGCTCTTTCTGAATCCGGATGGAATCGCCAACATGGCGCCGACGCTGGCATTCAACACGATCTCCAGCTTCACGACAAACACGAATCTCCAGCATTACAGCGGCGAGACGGGCCTGTCGTACTTGTCTCAGATGATCGCGATCACCTTCCTGCAGTTCGTTACTGCGGCGACAGGCATGGCGGCTCTCGTTGCTGTCATTCGCGCACTTGGCGGAAACCGGCTGACGAGGCTCGGAAACTTTTATGTCGATCTGACCCGTGCAGCCGTCCGAGTTCTTCTGCCGCTGGCGATTTTGGTCGCAACGATTCTGATCTGGCAGGGATCGCCGGTGACATTTGAGCCGGCCGCGCGAGTAACAACGTTGGAGGGCGGAGAACAGACGATCGCTCGGGGCGTCACTGCTCCGGAGGTCGCGATCAAACAGCTCGGAACCAACGGCGGCGGTTACTTCGGACCAAACTCTGCGCATCCATATGAGAATCCGACGCCGATTTCCAATCTCGTAGAAAACTGGTCCATCCTCATTATTCCGATGGGGATGGTGTGGACGTTGGGTGAAATGCTCCATCGCCGCCGGCTGGCCCGCGTGTTCTTTGCGACAATGCTGGCCTTGTACCTGCCTCTGGTCGCCGTGGCGGTCCAACAGGAATTGAGTGGGAATCCCGCAATTAGCCGCATGGGAGTCGATCAATCGACCGGCTCTATGGAAGGCAAGGAGGTGCGGTTCGGCGCGGGACTGACGGCCCTCTGGGCGGTATCGACGACTTCGACCTCCAACGGTTCCGTCAACGGCATGCACGACTCATTGATGCCGGTCGCGGGACTTATGGCGATGTTCGGCATGTGGGTCAATAACATCTTTGGCGGCGTCGGAGTCGGCTTCATCAACATGTTCATCTTCGTCATCGTTACCGTCTTCGTGTCGGGAATGATGGTTGGCCGCACGCCGGAGTTTTTAGGCAAAAAAGTCGAAGGAAGAGAGATGAAGCTGGCCAGCCTGGTGCTTGTTCTCCATCCATTGCTGGTTCTAGCAGGCACAGCCATCGCCTGCTACGTGTGGGCGACCACGACCGATCCCGGGACGGCGCTGGGCTGGTTGAAGAATCCCGGACCGCACGGGTTCTCGGAGATGCTCTACGAGTTCAGCTCCTCGGCCGCCAACAACGGTTCAGGTTTCGAAGGTCTGGGCGACAACACGCCATTTTGGAACATCCTGACCGGCCTGGCGATGCTGTTTGGCCGCTACGCGCCGATCATTGCGCCGCTGGCGCTCGCGGCGTCTTTAGCCGCCAAACCGGCGGCGCCTGAGACGGTTGGCTCGCTACAGGCGGACTCTGCGACCTTTGGAGCGGCGCTCTGGTCGGTGGTGGTTGTTCTTGGCTTGTTGATGTTCATGCCGGTCGCCGTGCTCGGTCCGATTGCCGAATATCTAGCGATGCGGTGAAAGACTCTCATGCGCAACGAACTCAAACGCGGCGTGCTCTTTACGATTGTGACGATGGCTCTCTTCGGAGGCGTCTATCCTCTGTTGATGTGGGGCGTCGGGCGAGTCCTGTTTCCCGGCCAGGCAGAGGGCAGTTTCATCCGGCGGCCAGACGGCGCGTTGATCGGGTCGTCGCTAATTGCGCAGCCGTTTACGCGCCCCGAATACTTCCATCCACGACCGTCCGGCGTAGATTACAACGCCGCGTCGGCCGGCGGCGCGAATTACGGTCCCTCGAATCCAGATTATCTAAAGGCTGTCGCCGAACGCCTGGACGCGGTGACGAGGGCGGAAGGCGTTTCCGCCGGGCAAGTCCCTTCGGAAATGCTGACGGCGAGCGGTGGAGGACTCGATCCGCACATTCCGCCGAATGCGGCCGAGTTGCAACTGGCGCGTGTTGCGCGTGCTCGCAACACAGACCCAGAACAAATTCGTGAAGTCGTTCGGGCTCATACCGAGGGTCCGTTCTTGGGAGTGTTCGGCCGCGATCGCATCAACGTACTCGAACTCAACCTCTCCCTGGATGAAAGATTCGGCCGGCCGAAGCAGTAAGACGCGAGAGAAACATCTATGACTACGAAAGCTAAGCAGCTCTCCCTTTGGGACGGCAGGATCCTGCGCCGCGCGGTGATGGACTCGTTCAAGAAACTCGATCCGCGGATTCAGTTCAAGAATCCTGTGATGTTCATCGTCGAGATCGGAAGCGCATTGACGACTGCAGTCTTCTTCCAGCAGATGGCTTCAGGCGCCGGAAATCCGCTATTCGCAGGGCAGGTCGCTTTCTGGCTCTGGTTTACCGTAGTCTTTGCGAATTTCGCCGAGGCCATGGCCGAAGGCCGTGGAAAGGCGCAAGCGGAGACCCTGCGGAAGACACGGACGGAGACCGTCGCCAATCGGGTGATCTCCGACAGCCGGATCGAAAAAGTGCCGGCGGGAGTGCTGCGCAAAGATGACGTGGTGATAGTGCGCGCCGGCGAACTCATCCCGGGCGACGGTGAAATCATCGACGGCATGGCATCGGTTGACGAATCGGCCATTACCGGTGAATCGGCCCCGGTGATTCGAGAATCCGGCGGCGATCGATCGGCGGTGACTGGAGGAACACGCGTCATTTCCGACTGGATCAAGGTCCGCATCACGTCGAATCCGGGGCAGACTTTCCTGGATCGAATGATCGCGCTGGTCGAAGGCGCAGAACGCCAGAAGACGCCAAACGAGATCGCACTGAATATTCTGCTCGCGGTATTGACGCTCGTGTTTCTCCTGGTCGTGGTTACGCTTCAGCCCTTTGCGTGGTATGCGAACACGTCGATGCCGGCGCCGGCGCTGATTGCGTTGCTCGTGTGCTTGATTCCCACTACGATCGGAGCTCTGATTTCGGCCATCGGTATTGCCGGTATGGACCGTCTGGTCCAACATAACGTTCTGGCGATGTCCGGCAGGTCGGTGGAAGCTGCAGGCGACGTAGATACTCTGCTGTTGGACAAGACCGGCACGATTACGATGGGCAACCGCCAGGCAACCGAGTTTTTGCCGCTGAGCGGCGTGACTGAAGGCGAGCTGGCTGACGCGGCGCAGTTGGCCTCGCTGGCGGACGAAACGCCGGAAGGGCGATCCATCGTGGTGCTGGCCAAAGAGAAACACCGCATCCGCGGCCGGGCGCTTGCCGACAAAGAAGCAGTCTTCATGCCATTTACTGCGCAGACGCGGATGTCTGGCGTTAACCTCAATGGCCGGGAGATCCGGAAAGGCGCCGCCGACGCGATTGGACGTTACGTGGCCGGCAATGGCGGCGTGGTCGCGCCTGAACTGCAATCGATTGTCGATCGCGTCTCACGCTCCGGCGGCACTCCCCTGGTTGTTGCAGAACGCAACCGGCCTCTCGGCGTCGTCCACCTCAAGGATATCGTGAAAGGCGGCATGCGGGAGCGGTTCGCCGAGCTGCGCGCGATGGGCATCAAGACCGTGATGATTACCGGCGACAATCCGTTGACGGCGGCATCCATAGCCGCTGAGGCGGGCGTCGACGACTTTCTTGCGGAAGCGACGCCAGAACAGAAAATGAAACTCATCCGGGAAGAACAGCGAAAAGGGAAATTGGTGGCGATGACCGGCGACGGCACGAACGATGCGCCCGCTCTCGCTCAAGCGGATGTCGGCGTCGCCATGAATACGGGCACTACTGCCGCTAAGGAAGCCGGCAACATGGTCGATCTCGACTCGAACCCGACCAAACTCATCGAGATTGTCGAGATCGGCAAGCAGCTTCTAATGACGCGCGGCGCCCTGACGACTTTTTCCATTGCCAACGACATTGCCAAATACTTCGCCATCATCCCGGCGATGTTTATTCTTACGTTTCCGCAATTGACGGTCCTGAACGTGATGCGGCTGGCGACGCCGGAGTCCGCGATTCTCTCCGCGGTCATTTTCAATGCGATTATCATCATCGCTTTGATTCCGCTCGCTCTGAGGGGCGTCCCATACAAGCCCCTCGGCGCGGCCGCAATCCTGCGCCGGAATATGTTCATTTATGGTCTAGGCGGCATTGTGGCGCCGTTTATCGGCATCAAGGTCATCGATGTCGTGCTTGTCGCCGCCGGACTCGCGTAGCCGCTGTGCGCTCCAAACACGCCGGCCGCTTCAAACGTCTACTCGCGTTGGCTACGGTCGTTGCTTTCGAACAAGCGGCCGCAGCGCAGTCGACGATATTCAATGTTCCGACCACGGACACGGTCGCCAAAGGCAAGGCGTATTTCGAGTTTAACTATCTTGTCCAGACGCCGAAACCTGAGGATTTGCCCAGTGGAAGCCCGGCCCGCCGCCTCCACGTGTTGACCCCGCGCGTCGTTATAGGGGTCAGGGAAAATGTCGAAGCCGGCGCCAACGTTGCAACGTTGCACTTCGGTCCAATGCATAGCGTATTCTTGCAGCCCAACGTTAAGTGGAAATTCCTCAGCAGCAATGGCGGAACAGCGGCGGCGGCCGGCGCCATACTCTATACGCCGCTGAATCATCGCGACGGCATGGACACATTCCCCCTGGTCTATGCGAATGTGAGCAAGAGCATCGATCATGCCTACGGTCCGCGATTCACCATCGGTCCTTACGGCATTCTTGGAACCGACGCCGTATTAGGAATTGCCGGACCGAGAGCCGGCGTCATCGCGGGCTACGAACAGCCGGTTCACTCGAAGGCCAAGATCGTGGCGGAGTGGTTCAGCGGCAAGAACGCCTTCGGCTACTTCACTCCTGGAGTCTCAATCACGCTGCCGGGCAACGGCGTGTTTAATGCGGGCTACAGCATCGGCAACGATAGTTGGGAAAACAGCAACGCGACGCGCAACAGGCTGCTGTTTCTCTACTACGGCGTCACATTCTAGTTTCCGTTGCGCTTACCATAAAGACCATGGACGCAGAGTACCGCCGAGATCCGGACAGAATCCTCGCGGAAATCCAGCGCACGGAGCAGCGGAAGGGGCGTGGGCGCCTCAAGATCTTTCTTGGCTACGCCTCGGGCGTCGGCAAATCCACAAAGATGCTCGATGAAGGACGGCGGCGCCGGCAGCGCGGAGAGGATGTGGTAGTGGGCGCCACTCAGCTCCAGTCCACTCCTGAGATCGATCGTCTTCTGGCCCTTCATGAAATCATTCCCACCTTGAAGCTGTCGGGAAAGGACGTCATCGACGTTGAGCGCATCCTGCAACGCCGGCCGCAGGTCGTCTTGATTGACGGGCTCGCCTATGACAATCCACCCGGGAGCCGCCACGCCCATCGATGGCAGGAGATCGACGAGCTTCTGCGGGCGAATATCTCCGTAGTCACGTCGATCAACCTGCAATACATCGAGGAGATGCAGGATGAAGTGGCCTGCATCACCGGAAAGCGCCCACCGGAAACTGTTCCGCTTGACTTCCTCAAGAGCGCAGACGACATCGAAATCGTCGATGCGCCGGCGCACGAACAACAGTCTTCGCGCCTGCGTGAAATGGCCTTGCTGGTTGCTGCGGAAGTCGTGGAATCTGAGCTCAGGGCCTATCTGGAAGCTCACGGGATTGTAGAGAATTGGGGCATCCAGGAGCGCATCCTCGTTGGCATCACTCCGAGGTCCGACGCCCGGCCAATCCTTGAAAGCGGCCGACGCAACGCCGACCGCTTTCACGGCGACCTGTTGGTCGCATATGTCCGGCAGCCCGATTTGTCGCCGCAAGACCAGACCTCGCTCGACCAAAATCTCGCGATTGCGCGGGAACTGGGCGCTTCCATCCACGTTCTCGAGGGGCATGACCCGGTTCGCGCCCTTATCGAGTTCGCAAGAAAACAAGGAGTCACGCAAATCTTCATCGGTCACAGCCAGCGGCGCGGCTGGCGCCATCGCTTGCGCGGCAATCCGGTGGACCGCCTCATCGACTTCGCCGAGGGGATCGACGTCCGCGTATTTCCGCAACGGACTGCGACGTGAGTCACGCGCACGGCCCTGTACGCGGCCGCCTCAAAGTCTTCCTGAGCTACGCGGCCGGGGCGGGAAAGACCTATCGGATGCTCGAAGAAGCTCAGGACCTGAAGCAGCGCGGCGTGGACATCGTTATCGGATACTTCGAACCGCATGGCCGAAAGGACACCATCGCCAAGACGGAAGGACTGGAAACGGTTCCGCGGCGGCGCCTGGAGTATCGAGGGAGAGTTTTCGAAGAGATGGACGCGGACGCCATTCTCAAACGCGCGCCGGCGATGTGCCTCGTCGATGAGTTTGCTCATACCAACGTCCCTGGAGCGGAGCGCGCAAAACGGTGGGAGGACGTGATGATGCTGCTCGACGCCGGCATCGATGTATTGACCACCATGAACCTTCAGCATCTGGAAAGCCTCAACGACCAGATCTGGCAGATCACCGGCGTCCGCGTTCGCGAGACTGTTCCGGACTGGGTCATTAAGCAGGCGGATGAAGTCGTGATGGTGGATGTCACGCCGGAAGCTCTCATCAACCGGCTGAAAAGGGGCGTTGTTTACGAGCCGGAAAAGGCGGCTCAAGCGTTAGAGAATTTTTTCCGGGAGCAATCGCTGGCGGGATTGCGCGAATTGGCGCTGCGGCAAGCCGCCCATGAAGTCGAAGTTCGCCAGGAGACCCCACGATCCAATGATCGCCTTCTGATTCACATTACCGGCGAGCCCACAACTGCAATGCTCATCCGGCGCGGGCGGCGCGTGGCGGACTATCTGCGCGCCGAGTGCTTCGCTATATACATTGCCGAGACCGGCGACCTCCGAAGCTTGCCGATCCTGGAACGGGAAGCCGTTGAGCGGCATCTGAATTTTGCGCGCAGTCTCCGTATCGAAACGCGGATACTGCAAGGACAGAATGCGGCCGTCGTCCTTGTGGATTTCGCGCGCCGCGAGCGAATCACGCAGATATTTCTGATGCGTACGGAACGCCGCCGATGGTGGATCTTCAGAAGCCGTCGTCTGGCTTCCGAGATTCTGCGGCTCGCTCAAGACATGCAGGTGACCGTTGTGGCCGAACGCGGCCCGACGCCAGGTAGAGCAGTCTGATAAGCGCCGCGGCAACAGGGAATTCACAGACTATCCACCGAATCGTCATGCAAATCAGGCACGCTGGTTGCCGGAAGGACCAAGGCTGCACAGGAGGCCGCATGAAGCCCGTAGGGTTGTTTCCTCGCGTGGCGTACTTCACGGATTGCTATCACGAGATTAACGGCATCGCCACCACCAGCCGCCAACTCGCCGAATACGCCCGCCGCGGCCGGCGGCCGATGATGATTGTGAATTGCGGTCCCGAGAAACGCGTGCGGGCGCGCGGCAGCGTAATGAATCTGGAGCTGCGGCGGGGTTGGGCGGCGTTTTCGGTGGAACGCGACTTCGGTTTCGACCTGGCGCTGTGGCGCCACTACAGTTACGTGAAGCGCGCGCTGCAGGCGTTTCAGCCGGATGTCATACACGTCACCAGCCCGGGCGATTTCGGACTTCTGGGTCTCTACATGGCGCACCGGCTGCATCTGCCGCTCGTGGCTTCCTGGCACACGAATCTGCACGAATTCGCGGGACGCCGGCTGAAGAAACTTGCGCCCTGGGCGCCCGCCGCCGGCGTCGAAGACTGGTCGCTCCGGCTGCTGCGATTGTTCTACGGCTGCGCGCGCGTGACGCTTGCGCCGAATCCGGAATGGGTGCGCTGGCTCAGCGATAAGACGGGAAAACCATGTTTGCTAATGCACCGCGGCGTCGATTCTGCGCTTTTCGATCCTTCGCGGCGGCGGGTGAAAGACGGCGTGGTCCGGCTCGGCTTCGTCGGACGCATATCCCCCGAGAAGAATGTGCGCTTCCTCGCTCAAATTGAAAGCGGTCTCGTTCAGGGCGGCTATAAAAACTTCCGTTTCGTGATTGTCGGCGACGGCGCCGAGATTCCCTGGCTGAAGCAGAACCTCCAACACGCCGAGTTCCGGGGCGTCCTTCGAGGAGAAGATCTCGCGCAGGCCTATGCGGACATGGACATCTTCGTCTTTCCTTCTCACACGGATACATTCGGCAACGTCGTCCTCGAAGCGATGGCGTCCGGCGTCGCCCCTGTGGTCTCGTCGCGTGGAGGGCCGAAATATCTCGTTCAGGCTGGAGTCAGCGGTTTGATCGCGGAACAGGAAAGCGACTTCATCACGCACGTTGCGATGCTCCTGGAGCGTCCGGAACGGCTGCTGGCGATGCGGCAGGCCGCGCGGGAGCACGCAATACGATCGACTTGGGACGAAGCCTTTGAGCCGGTTTACGAGGCCTATAAGCTAGCCCTCGCGAATAGGCGCTCAGTTCACGCCGGCGGAGTCGCAGCGGTCGCTGGATGGAACTGAGCGGGCGCTCATAGAGCGCCCACGCTGTAGGGGCGGTCTATGACCGCCCGCCCGGAACCGGAACCGTTGGCTTAAATCCTCCGCCCGCCCCCGGTCCGGGTTTACATAGAGCCTTTATGCGACATTCGCGACTCGGTTCTTTGCCCGGCGCCGTAACACATCACGCTTGAATTGCCGATCCGCTTGCTAACCGCTTAGCAGCAAGGCAAAAGCGGGCGCAAAAGGTCCAAAAGGTCGGTAAAAGCTAATCGTTCCGAAGTGCGGACGCAGGGGGGATGCGTGTGATGCGGTAGGCCGGAAGCGATCCAGCCAGCAAGGCCACAATCATTATTCCAATGAAGGCCGATCCAAGCATGGCGGGATCGGTCGTCGTGACGTTGTAAAGAAGACCGACGTGAGCGCCCGGCACAAGATAGAGCGCGTCGCCAAGGATGCCGGCGAGCGCAAGGGCGCCCACCAGTCCGAATGCTCCGCCGACGATGCCGAATCGCGCCGCATACCACAACGCAGAGCCGATCAGTTTTGCCGAACGTGCGCCGAGTGCGAGACGAACGCCGATCTCCTGAGTGCGCGACTGTACGTTGTACGCGACGACGCCGTAAATGCCAATAGTCGAGAGGACCAAGGCGACACACGCGAATCCGCTAATCAGAAGGACATTGAATCGGTCGCCCTGAAGTGCGTTGGATACCCGTTGTTCGAACGATGTCACTACACCGACGGGCGCCTCAGGATCCAGCTTCGCCGCAACGTTTCGCAGTGGCTCGCTGATGCCAGACAACGGCACGCTGCTGCGAACAATCAATTCGAGGAAGGGCGCGGGAGCCTGTGAGAACGGAACATGAATATCGGAGATCTCCACTTCGTTCAGGCCTACCTGCTTGACGTTCGAGGCAACCCCAATGATGGTCATAGGCTCAGTCCTGTTCATCCAGGGCAAACGGGCGCGCGGCGCCAGTTGAATCACTCGGCCGATCGGGTCCTCCGTACCGAATGTGGACCGAGCCAGAGACTCGTTCACTATCGCGACGCGTTCCGAGCCGACCGTGTCGGCGTCTGTGAAGTTCCGGCCGCGCAATATCCGAATACCAAGCGTTTCGAAGTACGACGGGCTGACGGTGTGGAACAGCGCTCGTGCGGGTTCGGTTGCCGACGACGAAGACTTTGCGACCGTGAATTGAACGAGTGGACCGCTGCCGAGTGGAGAACTGCTCGCGATAGCCGTAAGTTGCACGCCGGGAATCGAACGGGACGCGGCCAGGAGTTGATTCGCGTACAAGCGCACGGCTGCATCCGTCGAGTATTTGGGGCCGCTCAGAGAGACCCGTATGGCTGCAGTGTTCAGCGGATCGAATCCAAGCGGAACGTTTGTCAGCGAAACAAAGCTTTTGAGAAAAATTCCCGCGCCAGCCAACAGAACGACCGTCAGGCTGATTTGCACAATCAGCAACACGTCGCGCATGCATCCCTGCCCACGCGGCCGTCCTGTGCGCGAGCCGTGGCCGATGGATCTGGAGAGATCGGCAATCCGAAGCGGCGCCAGAGGCGTCAGCACAAAAGCGATTGTGACCGCCCCGACAATTCCAAGTACAAAGACGCCGACTCGAAAATCGAGCGGAATATCTCTCCCGCGAAGCAATGCATCCGCTGGAAGTTGTGTCGTGAGAAAACGGAGAGCAGCAATCGTGGCCAAGAATCCGACTGCGGCGCTCGCCGTCGCCAGCAAAGCGCCTTCGACACCGAGTTGACGCACAAGCGCGCCTTGTCCTCCGCCGAGTGCTCCTCGAACCGCAAACTCTCTCACACGGCTGAATGCACGACTCAGAACCAACGTGGCGACGTTAACAATGCTGAGGAGCAGCACGATCAGGGAAGCGCCGAGAAAGAAATACAACGGCCGCCAGTTGGAGCCGGTGTAGTAATCGCGAAGATCCTCCACATGGATGAGATGGCCTTTGCGCGCCTCTGTCGCAATTTCCGGACGCGCCGCGAACGCCTCTAATTGAGCACGTGCGGCGCCGACATTCGCAGCAGGCTGGAGACGGCCGATGACGTTGCGAAACATCGGCTGTGTTCGATCGAGAAACGCCGGCGACGCCTCATCGAGCGCCAGGAACAGGTCCGGGTCCGGACCAAGCGAGTCGTCTGCCTGAACAATGCCGGTAATCAGAACGCGATTACTGCCGATCGTCTGACTGCTTCCAATGATGCTCGGACTTGCGTCGAAGAGACGTTTCCAGGCGCGGTCCGTCAAGACCGCTACTCGAGACTTCTTCGCTTCAGTAGCAGTGAACCCCGAGCCGGCAAGGATCGGTCGTCCCAGCATCGAAAGGTAGTTGGGAGTCACTTCCGTAACGGTTACGGCCTGCGCCGTATCCAGCCGGAGAATCTGACGCGCGGTAGCACCCACGGCAGCGATCCCTGAAAGAGCTGGAGCGGCGGCACGCCAGTCCAGGAGTTCCGCACCGGAGATGCCATCCGGCATGGCGCTTTTCGCCGTGCCGCGAGAATAGATCGCGACCAGTTGATCCGGCGCCGAAAATGGCAGAGGTTTCCACAACTCGGCGTCCGCCACGCTGAACGCGGTTGTGCTTGTCGCGATTCCCAAGGCCAGAGTGATTACAGCGGTGAACGCGAATGTCGGCTCGCGCCTAAGGATTCTTAACGCATAGCGGAATTGACGGTAGAGGTCGTCAAGCCAGTTCCAGCCCCATTGATCGCGCGACGCTTCGAGAAGGCGCAGCGTGTTTCCAAAGCGAGCCGGCTGTTGCATCATTTCCCGGTGAGCTTCCATTTCTTCCTGAAGCGAGCGTTCGAGGCTTCGACGATTCACCAGATAACGCAGTCGACGGAACCATTCGCCGATGATCATGTGAAGCGCCCTCAGGCGTTCTCAAGCAGCGTTGTAATCGCGTGAGTAACGCGTCTGTATTCGTTCAATTCCAGCTCCAGTTGCTTCTTGCCCAACGCAGTTATCCGGTACTCGCGTACCTGCCGGCCCGTTTCTGAGATCGCTGCGGTCGATTTCACCCAGCCTTTTAACAGCAGCTTCTGAAGCGCTGGATACAGCGATCCTTCTTCCACGGTGAGCTCTTCCTGAGAAAGCATGCGAATGCGTTGCGCAATCGCGTATCCGTGAAGAGGTTCGCTCGTGAGAACACGTAAGATGAGCATGTCGAGTGTGCCGGGCGGTAGCCCAGAGTCCCTACGCATAGGCTACCTATGCCTGAGTATGGCGTCGAATGTCAAGAGGTGTGTGGAGCAGTTTCATAGCATCGGGATTCGCCAGGATTTCGAGAGTCTCGACGATTGCATCCATTTGCTCTCGCGAAAGAATGAAGGCCGCCGCCTCCGGGCGCCTTGTAATGCGAATTGGATGTTCTTCTGCTTCTTTCAGGACACGCGTGAAGTTCTGCTGGGCTCATGGCCGCCGCCCTCCTCGAAACATAAATCAGCGATATGCGTTACTTCTGCGCGCTCCCTAAGCCTCTCGAACCGACAAACCGATAGTAGCTCCACAATCCGCCGAACGCCGGCGTTGTGACGCAACGCACGGGATGAAACCTGGCGGCCAGCTCCTCGCGATATGGCCGGTCCACCTGGACGTGATTGATCTCGAGCCAACGCGCGAACTGCGCCGTTCGAACCGTCCGCTCATTCATGCAGAAGTCCACCACGCCGATGCGGCCGCCCGGCTTCAGTTCGTAGGCGGCGCATTCGAGCGCACTCTTCCACCCCGGGATCATCGACAGCGCATACGACATCAGAACCGCATCGGCGCTTCCTCCCGTAACGGGCGCGCGGCCATATTGCTGGTCCATGAGCCGCACGTTTCTCCACGCGCGCTTGCGGATTCGGCGGCGGCATCGCGCAATCATGGGCTCGGAGCAATCGACGCCGATCAGTTCGCCGCGCTCGCCAATCGAGTCCAGGACGCGTTGGAAGTTATGTCCGGTTCCGCAGCCGATCTCCACTACTGTCTCGCCCGGACGGAGAGCCAGGTCTTCCAGAATCGCGTTCCGGCCGAACAGGAACGTCCAGCGCGTCGCATCGTAGACGGGCGCATGCCACGCGTAGTAACGGGACATGGTTTCGCGGTGACCGGCGGTCATGCGCGCACCCAGGCGAGGTGAAACGATCCATAGGTGCCCACGCGATCGCGCTCGTGGAGGGCGCCGGCGATGTCCGGCCGGTATTCGATCCGCCGCCGGGCGAAGGCGGGAACGTGATCAAACGAGGCGCCCCCGGATCGATAAATGATGCGCGCCCCGGGCCGCGCGGTTTCGAGAATACGCCTCCATTCACGGTAAAGGAGTTTCTTCGAGTTTGTCAGCCAATCCATGTGGTCCAGCAGGACGTACACGCTGAATGGTCCTCTGTTCTGCGCCAGGAAGTCGGCCAGCGACATCGAGTGCAAGCGAATTCGGCTGCAGCGCTCGCGCAGCCGTTCGAAGTTTTCCTCTTTGAGATAGTTTGGGCAGCATTCCGGCGAATATCTGCCGTTCATGTAGACGCGCCAAAAGTAGTTGTCGGCGATCGGAATCGTGGTGAACACGCGATCCACGCGCGACCGTATGAATGCGCTCAGATCCTGGCGCGCCGTGCTCCGGATCTGCTTCACCTGCGCCTCGGGCACGCCCAGCAGCGCCATCGAGACATGACGCCGGAGCAGCCACCGCACCGCGGGCGTCCACAACTGGGGCGCGATGCGGCTGTGATAAAACGCCGCCTGTTCTTCAACGTCGCGGATGGTCTGCATGTGATCGATTTCCGCACGAAGCGGCGCGCGATGGTCGATATACCAGGCGAACGCGCGCGCCACGAAACCCGAAGAGCCGTGAAAGTACAACCCCCGACCGGCCGGATCGAAATAGCGGATTCGCGAGTCCCAGGTACGGCGGCCGCCGCAGCTTAAGAGCGGCCGGAGACGGCGGCGATAGACCTCCTGATGGTCCTGGATTCGGCCGGTTCCGAACATCTCGAAGAACTCTGCGTAACTCAGCGTCTTAAGAGCCGCGAGCTTAAGTTCCAGAAGGGCCGTCTGGTGCGGATTGAGATCGACGCAGTCAATCCAGTCCGGATCGCTGAGCAGATAATCCAGCGCATTGCAACCGGCGCTGGTAATCATGACAATCCGGTCTCCGGGAACGATTTTCAGGGCTTCCCGGTCGATGACGGGATCCTCCCAACATTGGTTGTAAATCAGGTGGCGCTTATGAACCTGGTTGAAGAGCCAGCGCTGCATATGGCGTAGAAATTGCGGTCATTTGGGGACAGAGACCAATTTCCTGCCGTGAGGCGGCTGTGCGCCTGAGAAATCCGTGGCAGGAAATTGGTCTCTGTCCCCAAATAACGACGTTACAAAGCTACCGGACCAATTCGTCGATTCTGTGAGACTTTGGTGAAATTATTGAAACATTCGATCGCTGATGGACCTGACGTGTCGTATTCAGGTTTACACTGCCCGAGATGCCATCCAATTTCGCCGTGATTGACGCCGGAAGCAACGCGATCCGCTTCCAGGTTGCGTCCGTGGAACAGCCTGGAACGTACCGGATCGTCGAGCAGGATCGTCGTTCCGTGCGCCTCGGTCATAAGGTGTTCGAGACAGGGTCATTGGACCCGGAAAGCCGCAATGAGGCGCTGGAAGCGTTCCGGCGCTTCCGGAGTGCGGCCGACCGCTATGGAGTGGTCGCCGTCCGCGCGGCGGCCACGAGCGCACTGCGGGAAGCTTCCGACGGACCGGCATTCGTCCTGGAGGTCGCGTCGCTTGGGATCTCGGTCGACGTCCTTTCGGAGGAAGAAGAAGCCAAGCTCATCAGTCTGGGCATCTTGAGCGGCCTCAAGTTCGATCCCCCGCTCGGCCTGTTCATGGATATCGGCGGCGGCAGCGTGGAGCTTGCCGTTGCGAATCGCTCGAATACGTTTGTCTTGTTCAGCGTACCGCTGGGCGCCGTCCGGCTCACGGAGCGCTTTCTCAAGCACGATCCTCCCGCGGAGCGCGAGCTGGCTGCCCTGGCGCGCTTCGCCAAGCAGAAGCTGGACCCAGCGGTTCGCCGGCTCGAGCGGGAGAAGTTCACGATGGCGTTTGGCAGCGGCGGCACGATGACGTCACTGGCCGACATGGACGCGCGCCTGACCGGCGAGCCGCACCAGGAATCCCTGTATGTGCTCCGGAAGGGACGCCTCAAGAGTCTGTTCGAGCTGCTGAGAAGCCAGCATCTGAAGGAACGCTCCGCTTCGATCGTCGGAGACCCCAAGCGGGCCGATATCCTGGTGGCGGGCGCCGCGGTCTTGCACTCGTTGTTGACGGAACTCGGTTTGGATTACGTCTTTGTGTCCCGTCGCGGGCTGCGGGACGGTCTGATGGTGGACTTGCTGCGCAAGAACTATCCGCTCTATTCCGGCATGTGGAGCCAGGAAGACGGCAGGTCGGAATCCCTGGAAGAGGTTGGCGAAAAGTACAATTACGACAAAGCCCACAGCCAGCAGGTAGCGCGTCTCGCGCTTTTGCTGTTTGATCAGATGCGAGATTTGCATGGCCTGTCCGACCGGTACGCCAACCTGCTGCACGCCGCCGCTATGCTGCACGATATCGGACTTTTTATCGCCTATGAAAAGCATCACAAACACTCGTACTACCTGATCAAGAGCTCCGGTCCGAATTCGTTCGATCCGATCGAGCTGGACCTCATCGCCAACATTGCCCGCTATCACAGGAAGGCGCATCCGAGCCCAAAACACCTGCCGTTCAGCCAGCTGTCGGCCGTGCAGCAGGACGCCGTGCGGAAACTGAGCGCCATTCTGCGCGTCGCCGACGCTCTCGACTACGGCCGGCAGTCGAAGGTCCAGAGCGTCGAATGTGTACGACCGCTGCCGCGCGTCCTGTCGATCCGACTTCAAGGCGCGGGCGACATGAGCGACGAGATTCGTTCGGCTCAGGACAAGGCTTTGCTTTTGAATGAAGTCTACGGCCTGGAAACAATATTCGAATGAATGCCATCCAACTCTGCTTCTTCCGGCACGGCATCGCTGTGGAACGCGGCGACCCCAGCGTTTCCTCCGACGCAGATCGGCCTCTGACCGAACAAGGCATCCGGAAGACGCGCGCGGCGGCCGCAGGCCTCGAACGCCTCGGAGTTGGATTCGACAAGATCCTCACCAGTCCGTGGCTGCGCGCCAGTCAGACTGCAGACATCCTGGCGCAAACGCTTGGATTGAGCCGCGTGGAGACCTTGCCGGAGCTGGCCGGAGACTGCAGCGTGGACGAATTGCTGGATGCGCTGGCAGGGCGGCATGGGCGGGCGACCCTGCTGGTCGGGCATCAGCCGCTGCTGGGCGCCGCGGCGGGGGAACTTCTTGCTCCGGGAGCGGACATCGAGATCGACCTCAAGAAAAGCGGCGCGTGCGCCGTCGAAGTAGATGCGCTTCCGCCGCGTTCCCGCGCGACGTTGCTGTGGCTGCTCACGTCGAAGCAGTTGCGGAGGATTGGGAAGTAAGGCCTGGGTCATGCGCGGTCATAAGAAAGTGCGAACGAATGCCGTGGCGGAGTTTGACCCCCTGCCGCCTTCGGCGGCTCTCCCCCTCAAAGGGGGAGTAAAACGCTTCCCAAGCAAGGCCTCTACTCCCCCTTCGAGGGGGAGAGCCGCCGAAGGCGGCAGGGGGTCAGAATGCGCCGCGTCAATTTGTTCACGACATGCGCGGATGAGGGCTAAGTTCCTACGCGGCTCCGCAGGTGGGGCAGTTGCAGCAGCGGCTCGACGCTGCGCTTCACCTGTTCGAAGACTTCCTCGATACTCGGCGACGTCTCGATGACTTGAAAGTTGTACTGGCCGGCCATGTTGTCGAATTCACGCAGCAGCCGGCTCTGGTACTCGACGAAGCTCTCGTACATGTCTTCGCCGAGATGCAGGTCCATGCCGGATTCCCAGTAATTGAACCCAACGTTCTGGATAACCCGGGTGATCAGATCTTCGATCTTGACGCGCAGATAAATGATCACGTCCGGCTTCAGCGCGAACTCGTAAACCTGCCGGATCCATTCCGGATCAGCGCCGCGGACCAGAGCGCGGGCCATCAATGAAAAGATGTACCGGTCGGTCAGGACGATGAAGCCGGCGCGCAAGGCGGGAATCATTTCGTTTTCGAGGCGGTCGGCGAAATCGGTCGCATAAAAAAGCGTCATTGTGATCCAGCCGAGCGTGTGTCCTTCCTTGGCCGCCTTCAGGCCTTCGCCGGCCAAGGCCGAACGCGTCATGCCGGTATCGAGCACAGCGTGGCCGTTGTTTTCCAACCAGCGTTTCAAAAGGCCGATGTGCGTAGATCGGCCGACCCCGTCGGTTCCCTCGATGACGATAAGCTTGCCTTTCAGCTCATCGAGATTTACATCCGGGAGTCCCTTTGCACCATAGAACTCAAATCGAGCCATTTACGAATCCTTATCTTTTTCGCCCCCGTCAGGGCTTCCGACACTATCTGACGCATCTGCGCTTGCTGTTCTTCAATCGACAGGCTGGCGTCAATGACGATCAACGCGAACTCCGCCACCATCTTTTCATATTCGTCGATAATCCGGCTTTGAAAGAGGCGAAAGCTCTCTTCGATGTCATCGCTGAGTCTCAGGTCCATTCCAGCTTCGTAGTACTTCAGCGCATCGCGTCCGCCCAAAATGCGCTTCATCGCCTCATCCAGAGAAATTCGGAAATAGAAGCCCAACGTCGGTTTGACGGCGAACTGGTATAGCGATCGGACCCAGCGCGCATCGACGCCGCGCGCGACGTCTCGCGCGAAGGCCGTATAGATGTAACGATCCGCAAGCACCAGGGCGCCGGACTTCAGCGGGGGCATGATGTGATGTTCGGTGCGATCGGCGAAATCCGTCGCGTGGATAAGGCTGAACGTCGTAGGCGTGAGCATGCGCTTCTTCTTGCCCCTCCGCGTCACGCCGCGGACGAGAGGAGAGGAATTCCATTCGCTGAAAAACGTGACGTATCCTTCCGATTCCAACCACTTCTGCAGAAGCGCTATCTGCGTGCTTTTCCCCGAACCGTCAATTCCTTCAACAATGAACAGCTTGCCGGGAAACCGATGCTTGCCATACATCTTCATGATCGGCGTCATGATGAAACAAAACCTCCAGCGCACGGCTCATGAGCCATTGTGTGGCGTCAGATCAAGGATACATTACAGGATTGTTAACAGTCTGTTACAACCGCCCCAGTCACCCCCCCTCTACAGAGCCGCGGCTGTGAGGATCAGCGCTCCGTTCTCAACGTGAGCTTCGGCGGTAAGCGCGTTGATCGATGCAGGCAGGTTCAGGGTCCGAAAGATCTTAGGATAGGAGCAGCTTTTCAGGGAATGGATCAGCAGCGTCCGGCCGGCAATCACGACCTCCACGGAACGCGGAAGGGACGCGCCCGCGAGATCCGCTGTGATGCGAACGCGACCGCATTGCTGAACGAACTCTATTTCCGGCTTGTAGAGGAGCTCGCGTTCAGCCGATAACCAATCTTCGACATCGAGGGCCGCTTGACCTTGCCGGCGCCCTTGAAACAGTTCATAGGCCCGGCGCGTAATCTCGTCGTAGACCGCTTCGATCTCATCCAATATCGAATCAGCAATCCGGACGGCGGCGCCGCTTTCAATAGCAGCACTCAAAGGCCACCTCCTGAGGAGGCGATATTTACCGATGACGCCACATTGGCGCGTTCGAGTTGCAATTTTGTAAACCGGTTATGAAATGTTCGGCATCAACTTAGAAGGAATGGCAGCACGATCGACACTGCGATCAGGACGATGATGATCCATTCCAAGACTTCCATGCGCCGGCTCGCCACCCGATCGGAGATCTTGCCGTAGATGCTGTTGAGCGTCTCCAGCTTTCGAATCAACGTCGCGTCCCACTCCGCCAGATGGAAACGCTCTGCGGCGGCGCGGTACAGCCGCGCGAGATATTGATCTCCCATCAGCTTGAGGGCGTTGTTCACTCCTTCGAAGAGCATGGCGCTGTCGACCTGCCACTGTGCGACGCGCTGCAGATCGCTGGAACTCCATCGAAAGGCGAAACGGTCCCAGGTC